>Ga0209057_1000061_pt1 | contig 87676 bp, 85 predicted proteins | sample GraSoiAngelo_146_FD_185903 | JGI IMG/M metagenome (GOLD analysis project Ga0209057, IMG submission 185903) | Grasslands soil microbial communities from the Angelo Coastal Reserve, California, USA - 14_1009_05_30cm (SPAdes) (version 2) | ecosystem: Environmental > Terrestrial > Soil > Grasslands ...
GCCTCTCCGCACTGACCGGTGGTCGCAAACGGCGAATCGATCACCATCGTGCCGCGGGCGGGCATGCGCGTCGGTGACATGGGGTACGTCCCGTTCTGTCCGATGACCACGAACTTGAGCCAGCCCGGCGCCCTGCGCCGGCCGCGGACCCTGATCCTGACGATGCTCTGGAAGCCGCTCGGGTTCCGGTAGCGCCACGCGGTGTGGCGCTTGTTGGCCTTCCACCCGACGCCGCTCGTGGGGTCGAAGCCGCCCGGAACGGTGACGTCGAACAGCGCCGCCCCGAGGTCGTCGTGGATCAGCACGCGTACGCCCTTGGTCGCCGGGTCGATCGGGGGCGACGCCGGCACCGTGATGGTGCCCTTGAACCTCATCTTCTCGCCGCCCGGAACGTTGAGCCGCGCGATCCTCACCTTCGGCTTGACGGCGAACACCGGGACGATGTTCGAGCAGGGGTCGCAGGCGTCACCGATGCCGTCGTGATCACTATCCGCCTGCGCGGCGTCCGGGGTCGCCGGACAATCGTCGAGCGCGTCGCATACGCCGTCGCCGTCGCTGTCCGGCTTCCCGGTGTCGGGAGGGCAGGCGGGATCCGAGCCGGTGCACATCTCCGGGAGGTCACAGCCGGCGGTCACGCTGCGGCAGACGGTACCTGCGGCGACGAGTGCGTCGGGTGGACAGTCATTCCCGACACCGTCGCAGTTCTCGGCGACGTCGCATCCGCCGACTGCCGGCCGGCAGGGAGTCGTGCTCTTCGCGTCAGCCGGACAGCCCGCGCTCGTCGCGTCGCAGCTCTCGGCCAGGTCGCAGGCACCGGCGGCGGGACGGCAGACGGTGCCGGCCGGCACGAACGTGTCGGGAGGACAGTTGTCGCTCACCCCGTCGCAGCTCTCCGCCACGTCGCAGACGTCGGCTGCCGGGCGGCAGACCGCCGTGCTCTTGGCGTCCGCGGGACAGGTCGCACTCGCGCCGTCGCAGTCCTCCTCGAGGTCGCAGACGCCGGCTGCGGGACGGCACGAGGTGCCGGCCGGTTTGAACCCGTCCGCAGGACAGTCGTCGCCGACGCCGTCGCAGCTCTCGTCGACGTCGCAGACGTCGGCCGCCGGGCGGCAGACCGCCGTGCTCTTCGCATCCGCGGGGCAGGTCGCGCTCGACCCGTCGCAGTCCTCCTCGAGGTCGCAGGCGCCCGCCGCGGGCCGACACGGGGTGCCGGCGGCGACGAAGGTATCGGCCGGGCAGTCGTCGCCGACGCCGTCGCAGCTCTCGTCGACGTCGCACACGTCGGCCGCGGGGCGGCAGACCGCCGTGCTCTTGGCGTCTGCGGGACAGGTCGCGCTCGACCCGTCACAGTCCTCTTCGAGGTCGCAGACGCCCACCGCGGGCCGACACGGCGTGCCGGCGGCGGCGAAGGTGTCGGCGGGACAGTCGTCGGCGACGCCGTCGCAGCTCTCGTCGACGTCGCAGATGTCGGCCGCGGGGCGGCAGACGGCCGTGCTCTTCGCGTCTGCGGGACAGGTTGCGCTCGACCCGTCGCAGTCCTCTTCGAGGTCGCAGACGCCCGCCGCGGGTCGACACGGGGTGCCGGCGGCGACGAAGGCGTCGGCCGGACAGTCGTCGCCGACGCCGTCACAGCTCTCGTCTACGTCACAGACGCCCGCCGCGGGCCGGCAGACGGCCGTGCTCTTGGCGTCCGCGGGACAGATCGCACTCGACCCGTCGCAGTCCTCTTCGAGGTCGCAGGCGCCGGCTGCGGGACGACAGGTGGTGCCGGCCGCCTTGAACCCGTCGGCAGGACAGTTGTTCCCGACGCCGTCGCAGCTCTCCGCCACGTCGCAAACGCCCGCTGCGGGCCGGCAGACCGCGGTGCTCTTGGCATCGGCGGGACAGTTGACGCTCGACCCGGTGCAGTTTTCCGCCAGGTCGCACACGCCGGCAGCGGCTCGGCACAGGGTCCCGGCGGGCGCGAGCGCGTCCGCCGGACAGTTGTCGCCGGCGCCGTCGCAGCTCTCCGCCACGTCGCAGACACCGGCCGCCGGCCGGCACACCGCCGTGCTCTTCGCGTCCGCCGGACAGCTGGCGCTCGACCCGGTACAGGTTTCCGCGAGGTCACAGACGCCGGCTGCGGCGCGACACGTCGTGCCGGCGGCGACGAAGCCGTCGGTGGGACAGTTGTCGCCGACGCCGTCGCAGCTCTCCGTCACGTCGCAGATGCCCGCCGACGGACGACAGACCGCCGTGCTCTTCGCATCTGCCGGGCAGGTTCCGCTCGAGCCCGTGCAGGTCTCTTGCAGGTCGCAGACACCGGCGGCGGCACGACAGACGGTTCCGGCGGCCTCGAACTGGCAGCTCGAGGAGCAGCAATCCCCGTTCGCCACGTTCCCATCGTCGCACTGCTCGGCGGCCTCGACGGTGCCGTTGCCGCACACGGCTGCGGGGAAGGTCACGATGGCCGCTGCCCAGTTGTGGCTGCTGGGGGCGCTCGACCCGTCGGCCAGGTAGCTCCCGGTCACGGTCACCTTGCGGAATTCGGGCTCGACAGAGATGTGTGTGTCAGGGGTGCCGGTCGTGCCTGACCCGGCGTTGGGCAACAAGGCGTAGCCGGCCCCGGCGACGAACGGATCGTCCTTCTTCGTCTCGACCCCGATCGTCCCGAAGAGCAGCTCGTTCGCCTGGGAGGTGGTGGCGGTCGAGCCCGAGGAAGGCGAGTTGCTGTTCCCGGTCGCTGTCATGGTCTGGTCGACGAAGCCGACACCGGAGAACTCGTTGATGCTCACAGCCTTTGCAGCGGCGGAGGGATGGGAGACCGTGATCGTGTCGCCGGCCACGAGCGCCGTGACGATGCGGGCGGAGAAGACGACGGTGCGCACGCCCGAGGTGCCCGAGCCGTTCGCGAAGTCGACCGCCGCGCCATAGGCATTTCCCTTCGCGTCGGTGCAGGAGACGGCACCCGATGCCGGGTCCATCGCGAAGCTGACGATCAAGGTGTCACCGGCGACGACGCCTCCCGCCGGGACGGTGATGGAGATCGACGTCCCGGTGGTTGGGTTGCCGCTGGAGCCGACGTTCTGGACCCAGGTGATCACGGCACCCGCCTCCGGAGCCTGCGCAAGCTGAATCGCCGCGGCGAGGAGGGTGGTCAGGAATAGGGCCCGAGGCCGGGTCGGCCCCTGGCTCGACCTCGCGATCCCCCGTTCAGACGTACTGGCCACCGTCGTTTCTCCTCCCGAGCCCGCTCTGTGGGCGCGTCTCGGCCGCGGCGTGCGGGCCGCCCCTAGCGTACTCGGCCGAATACTGCAGACACTTTAGCGGCTTCCCGATCAGCTGTTGGGCGCGGCCGTTCCGTAGCGGATTTCGGACCGTGATCCCGCTCGATCGCCGGGGACGCCCAGGGCCGCGTCGCGTCAGATTATTGCCACTTGACGGGCGTGCAACGGCATCACCTCGTGCAGCAGCAGCTGTCCCCAGTTTAGATGTGTAGTCGAGTTCGGAAGCTGCGTCTGTCAGCAATGAAGCGGGAGCGAGGCGGGCTGCCGCGACAGACATCGTCGCGGGCTCGGCGCCCGCGTCAACGGACGTCGGCCGACTAGTCCCGCGGGCTCACGGTGAAGACCCGCCCCTCGTACCGTAGCTCGACGCTGTCGGGGAGGATGCGCGCCACCTCGATGTCGCCGACGCGCTCGCCTTCGTGGAGCGTCGTGAGGCTCCCCCCCTCGGTCGCGAGCACGACGCTCCGGCGCTCGGCGGAAGGCGAGTAGACGAGGAAGCTCAGGCGGACGGTGGGCAGACGCGGGGCAGAGCGGCCCTCGTCGATCGGCTCCCTGCGTGGCTCGACCGCGGCCACGGCCGGCTGGCGCGGTGCCTGCGTGGGAGCCGCCGGATTCGCCGCCGCGCCTTCGACGGGCGGCCGCGGCGCCTCGGGCGCCGGCGCGCTCGGCGCTGCAGCGGTCCCGGGCGGAGGCGGTGTGGGCGCTACGGCGGCGACTGGCGTCGACGCCGCAGCGACGGCGGCCGCCGGCGGTGCAGCTTCCGCCGCCACGGGGGTCGAGGGTGCGTTCGTCGGTGCAGAAGCAGACGGCACGGGCGCCGCTGGAATTTGCGCCACCCTCGCCGGCTCGGCCGCGGGAGCCGCACTGGGCACGCGTGCGAGCTCGGGAGCGGCGGTGCGCTGGGGTCCCGGCCTCAGCACCAGGGCCGCCACGCCGGCGCCGGCGGCGAAGGCGACGCCGGCGGCGATGGCGGCGAGTCGAAGCTTCGAGCGTCCTTCCGGCCGCGCCGGGCCGGCCTGCGGCGTCCAGCGCTCCGCGTTTTCCACCTTCTCGAGGGCGTCCAGGATCGAGCTCATGACGTCCCTCCTCCGGAGGAGCCGAGTGTGGGTCGCGGGTAGCCGCCTGCGATGTCGTAGAGCAGGATGCGCGTCAGGGGGCCGGGACGGCCATCGGTGACCAGGAATCGGCCGCGCTGGAAGTCGACGACGGCGGCGCGCGTCGCTCTGTCGAAGACGCCCGTGTCCGGGCCGCCGTAGGTACCCGCCCGGCGGAGGAGCGCCTGCAGGCGCCGGATGCCTTGCGACGGCTCTCGCGTCACGACGCCGATGCCGTCGAAGTCCCGCCAGAAGACATGCGCGCGCCCGAACCAGGCGCGATCGAGGAAGGTCCGGTCGACGGCGCCGGGCGCGTCGCCGACCACGAGCGTCGCCCCCGCGCTGGAGAGACTCACCACCGCCGCGTAGCGCACGCCGGACGCGTCGGACAGGTTGAGCTCGAGTATCGCAGGCAGGTCGAGTGCGCGCAGCAGGGTGCCGCTGGAGGAGACGAGGAGGTGCCCGAGGCCACGCCGCGCTGCCGCGCCGGTGAACGCGTTCGCGTCCCCGGGCTCACGCGGTCCGAGCGGACCGACGCTCCACGCCGCGAAGACGGCGTTCAACGCCTCGCGCGCGCTCGCGTCGGTGTCCAGCGCGACGAGCCGGCGCTCCACCTCGAGCGCGGCGACGGGGGGCTCGGCCCCGGGGCGGGCAGGGGCGGTCGCGACCTCGGGCGGCGCGCTCGGCGCCGGCTCGGGGACCGGTGCGGCGTTCGGCGCCGGCGGTTCGGCGACGGGTGTCGCGCTGCCCGAGGTGGGCTCCGCCGCGCGCAGCGGCGCCGGCTCGGGCGGCGGCGACAGCCGCGCGGCGCCGATCGCGATCACCGCGAGGCAGACGGCCGCGCCGACCGTCGCGAGGGCGGCGACCCGGGAGGCCCGGCGCCGGGCGGGCAGCGGCACGACGGCGATCTCGTCGTACGCCCGGCGGACCGAGCGCCTCCCCACGGTCCGGCGGTCGTCGGCGAACGCGGCCACCATGGCCCGGTGCGCGATCATGTTGATCATGCGCGGCACGCCGCCCGACCGGCGGTGGATCAGGCGCAGCGCGGGCCGGGTGAAGATCGGTCCGGCATGGCCCTGGCTCGCGATGGCGAGCCGGTGCTCGACGTAGGCCGCGGTCTCCTGTCGGGTGAGGGGCCCGATGTGCCAGCGCAGCGTGATGCGCTGGTTCAGCTGCACGAGCTCGGGGTGGAGAAGGAGCGTGCGCAGCTGCGGCTGGCCGACGAGGATGATGCGCAGGAGCTTCTCGGTGGTGGTCTCGAGGTTCGAGAGGAGGCGGAGCTGCTCGAGCACCTCGACGGCGAGCGCCTGGGCCTCGTCGATCACGACGATCGCGCGGCGGCCCGCCTGGCGCTGCGCGAGGAGGTGGCGGTTGAGCGCGCCGACGAGCTCGGTGCGGCTGTCCGTGTCGGCATGAAGTCCGAATTCGGCATTGATCGTCTGCAGGAGCTCGAGCGGCGAGAGGACGGGGTTGAAGACGTACGCGGTTTCCGTGTCGGGAATCGGCCCGGTCAGGAACGCGCGGAGGAGCGTCGTCTTCCCCGTGCCCACGTCGCCGGTGATGCAGACGAAGCCGCTCGACTCCGACAGGCCGAGCTTCAGGTGCGCGAGGGCGTCGGCGTGCTTCTGCGACAGGAACAGGTAGCGCGGGTCCGGCGTGAGCCGGAACGGCGCGTCGGCGAGCCCGAAGAACCGCTCGTACATCCCTGCCGCCCGTAGAAGTCGCTTTTATAGAGGAGCCTGTCGAGGGGCGCCAGCGCCGTCAGCGGAGCAGCCGCCCGAAGAGCAGGGAATTCTGCGCCATCCCGTTCCCCAGGTAGAAGCGGTGCGCGTCGCCGCGCGTGTTGGCGGAGCTCAGCTCCAGATGAACGCAGCCGTGCGCGCGTCCCCACTCGGCCGCCGCCTCGAGCAGCCGCCGCCCGATGCCCTGGCCACGTCGGGACGAGGTGACGACGAGATCTTCGAGCCAGCACCGCCGGCCGAAGCGGATGGACGGCAGCTCGGCGTACACCGACGCGAGCCCGATCAGCGTGTCGCCGTCGAGCGCGAGGAGCACGTCGGCGTGCGGCTCGGCGACGGCGTGCTGGAAGCCCGCCGACGCCCGCTCGGACGAGTAACCGACGGGCCGGCGGCCAGGAGCCTCGAAGAGCTCCTCGATGAGACGGAGGACGGCGGCCTCGTCGTCCGGGATGGCGGTGCGGAGGATCATGCGGCTCCCGGGAGATGGCGCTCGAGGAAGGTGTCCGTCGCCGCGTTGGCCTGCCGGTTCGCTTCGCCGCGCCAGTTGGCCTGGAAGGCATGGGGTGCGCCCTCGAGGCGGAGCAGCTCGCTCGGCTTGCCGGCACGCTCGAGGGCGGCGTGCATCCGCTCGGACTCGCGGTACGACACGACGGCGTCCGCCGTGCCGTGGACGAGCAGCACGGGCGCGGTGGCATGCGCGGCCTGGTGGACCGGGGACGCGAGCCGCACCCACGCCTCGTCTGCGAGCCGCTCGCCGAGGAGCTCGCCGATCGGATCGAAGCCGTCGGGGAACGGGCGGCGCCGGGCGAGGTCGTAGGGACCGTAGTGCAGGACGAGCGCGCACACCGTCTCTGCCGCGTCGCGGAGCTCGGCGGGGAGCTCCGGGGCAAGCTCGGGGATGCCCGCCGCCAGGTGGGCGAGCATCGCGAGATGGGCGCCGGCCGAGAGACCCATCAGGGCGATCCGTTCGGGATCGATGCCCAGCTCGACCGCGTGGGCGCGCACGTGGCGGAGCCCGCGGCGGACGTCGTCGAGCGGCGCCGGAAAGCGGTGCCTCGGGGCGAGGCGGTACGAGATCGAGATCGTCGCGATGCCACGGCGGGCAAAGTGGAGGGCGTTGCCGGCCGCCTGGCTCGGGTCGCCGTGCACCCAGGCGCCGCCGTGGACGAAGACGATCGCCGGCGCGGGGCTGGTTGCCCGCCGCGGCCGGTAGTGGTCGTAGCGCAGCGGGACGCCGTCGACCGAGGCGTAGACGACGTCCTCGACGAGCTCGTGGAAGTCGGATTGACGGGGAATGCCAGGCACTTGGCGCGGAAAGCTCATGCGCAAGGAGCTATCACAGGAGGGCCCGGTGCTGGAACTTCGGCGGCGCGCCGGGTAGCTTGGACGGGCGTGAGACCTCTCATCGGGATCAGCAGCTACGGCCGCGCCGGCGAGCGGCAGGTCTTCTCGCTGCCCTGCGAGTACGTCGACGTGGTGCGGCTCGCGGGCGGCGTCCCGCTCGTCCTTCCCGCGGTGGAAGCGGTGGAAGGTGAGATTCCCGAGGCGCTCGACACGATCCACGGGCTCATCCTGCCCGGCGGCGGTGACATCGACCCGGCGCACTACGGGGGCGTCCGCCACGACGCCAACTACGGCATCTCGACCGAGCGCGACGGCTTCGAGATGCAGCTCGCGCGCGCCGCGCTCGCCCGCCCCGACCTCCCGGTGCTCTGCATCTGCCGCGGCATGCAGCTGCTGAACGTCGCGCTCGGCGGCGACCTCGTCGCGCACATCCCGGACCGCTACGGCGACCGCGTGCCGCATCGGCGCCCGGAGCGGCTGCCGGTCGAGCACGAGGTGCGGTTCGACCCGACGAGCCGGATCGGCACCCTCCTCGGGACGGAGCGTCTCGTCGTGCAGTCCGTGCACCATCAGGCCGTCGGCCGCCTCGGCCGTGGGCTGCGCGCCGTCGCCTGGAGCCCCGACGACGTCATCGAGGCGGTGGAGTCGACCGAGCACCCCTTCGTGCTCGCCGTCCAGTGGCATCCCGAGCTCGGGGCGCTGAGCGACGCGCGCCAGCGACGGCTCTTCGAGGAGCTGGTCGCGCGCAGCCGCGCGCGGATCGCCGGTGGCCATCGTCGGGCGGCGGCTTGCGAGACCGCGGCACCCGCGCCCGACCTGCGCTGAAACGCCCGAGCTAGCTACCGAGCGCGCTGTCCGCACGCACCGTGGCGGCGGGACCCACCGTGACCGTCCGCCCCACGTACGCGCCGTGGTAGGTGCCCCGGGCGCCCAGCGCGAGCCTGCCGGCCGGCGCGTAGATCGTGGCCGCCACCGCGGCGCGGGCACCGGCGCGGAACGCCTGCCCCACTCCACTCGCGGCGATGTCCAGCCGCACCTGGTTGGCACGCAGCGGCGCGCCGGCACCGAGCTCGGCGCGCGGCGCCAGCACGACGCGCTCGAGCACGCCGATGCGGCAGGCGTCGGCGCAGACGAGACGGCCGCTCGGCGCGACACGGATGGAGCGCGCGGTGTAGCTCCCGCCGGCGAGCTGCAGCAGCGAACCCTTGCCGACGACGACGTGCCCGTAGCTCGCCGCGGGCATGGGCGCGGTTCCGGTGCGGCGCGGCACGCGGAGATCCGTCGTCCCGGGGGTCACGGCAACCGGCGCGAGCAGCGCAGGGTCGACGAGCGGCGGCGTGAACGCGCGGCACGCCGGCAGGGTCCCACCGCCGACCACCGGGCCGCCGACCACGCCGCCGCCGCGCGAGAGGATCGCGAAGCGGCAGAAGAAGCGTTCGGCGCTGGTATCGGGGCCGAGTCGGATCGTGTCCGCGGCGACGGCGTCGCTTACCCGCACCTGGTTGCCGAGCACGAGCGTGCCGCCGACCGTTCCCACGGCGCCGGAAGTCACCCGTACTCCCGCGCGCAGCGCCGTCCGCGCCTGGCCGAGGATCGCGTACTCGCCGAGCAGCGGCTGGCCGAGAGACCTGTCGGGTGCGGCGGCCACGGTCGCGAGGCCGAGAACGGCGAGGGGCAGGATGCGACGACGAGACATCCCCTTCACTCCCGCGCCCCGGCCTGGTCGAGCTGCGACAGCGCCGCATCGCGCGCCACCACCGGGAACGGCGGGGGCGGCCCGTCGCCGCGCAGCACCCGCGCCAGGACCGGCAACGAACGCACGAGGAGGCCCGGGTCGGTGAACAGCCGCTCCGGCGGCTCCAGCATGTTGAAGATGCGCATGAGCGCCCGGAAGATGACGGGGTCGACGCGGCTCGCGGGCAGCAAGCCCTGGTCGAAGAACCAGCCGAACGCCTGCTCGGCGACGTGGGCGAGCCACGCCAGCGGATCGGTCACCTTCAGGGATGGGACCTCGCCGAGCGTCCGGCGGTCCCCGGCGACCGCCGCCTCCCAGAACGGCCGGAGCTGGCGCTCGCTCTCCAGGTCGAGGAAGCACGCCGCGGCCCGCACGTCCCCCGGGTGCCGGCCGAGCGCCTCGTCCAGCAGGGCGGCCTGGACGATCGCCGAGGTGGCGCCCCGGCCGTAGACCGGGTTCGAGTGGTAGGCCGCGTCGCCGATGGCGAAGAAGCCCGCAGCGAGCGGACCCTCGCGGTCGACGAAGCGCCGCAGCCGGTTGCGGAGGTTTCCCATCACCAGGACGGGTGTCGGCGGGCCGTCGATCGGCACCGAGACGCCCCGCGCGCGCCAGGGCGCGACGGCGGGAAACGCCCGCACGAACGCCTCGAAGCGGGCGGGATCCGAGAGGCCCCTGAGCGAGCCGTCGGCGACCGGCGCGCCGACGCTGATCGAGAACGATGCGTTGTCACCCGGGAAGATCGCGACCTTGACCCACCCGAGGTCGCCCGCGACGAGACCGGTCGTACCGCGTGGCGCCCGTCCATGGCCCCGGCGGTAGAAGCGCGTGTAGTAGAACGTGCCGGTATCCGCCGAGAGCTCGAGCGGCAGCGGGGCGCCGCTCGCCGCCAGCCAGGCGGGGGCCCGCGACCGTCGACCGGTGGCGTCGACCACCAGCGCGGCGCGCATCACGCTGCCGTCGGCCAGGCGAACACCCGTGACCGAGGGACGTCTCCCGTCGCGCGCCGCGACCGAGAGGCCGGCGACCGAGACACCCTCGTGCAGCTCGATCCCGGGCCTCGCGCGCACGCACTCGCGGAGCACCCATTCGAACGTCGCGCGCCGGCAGGCGAGGAGGACCACCTCGTCGTCGCCCTCCTCGGGAGCGAGGGTCACGCCGGGCGGCGCGAGCGCGGCGAGACCGAGCTCGCGGACACCCAGCGCGCGCAGCCGGTCGAGCACCTCGGGCAGGTGGGCGAGGAGCACGAGCCGCAGCCGCGCGAGGAACGCGTGCGAGTGGCGGAACTGCGGAACGCCGCGGCGCTGCCAGCCTCCGTACGCGGACTCGGGCTCGGCCACGTCGGGCCGCGTGTCCCGCTCGAGCACGACGACACGCGCGTAGTGCCGCGTGAGGAGCCGCGCCGCCGCGAGACCCGCGATGCCGCCGCCGAGGACGACGGCGGGCGGGTTGTCCGCCGCCCTGGGCATCGCCCTTCTATAGCCGTCGGCGTCCGCTCGCGACAGGCCCGGACGCTAGCGCGCCGGCTCGTCCGCGGTCCCCGGTGGCCGATTGCGCACTGCCTCGGCCGGCTCGAGCGAGTCCCGACCCGGATGCAGGCGAAGGTGCTTGAGGGCCGAGACCGCTTCGTCGGGGGTTCCCAGCGGCGGCACGACTTCGTCGATGGGCGGCGGAAGAGGCGTCCGCTCGTCCTCCTTCTTGGTCTCCCCGAGGGCGACCGAGGAGCCGAGTAAGATCGCCGCGAGACACGCCGCGGCTGCAATGCCGCGCCTTCTCACGGCACGAGCTTAACGCAGACAGCGGGCTGCGCAATAGGGGCAGGACCCATGGGCGCCGGTGCATTGCGTCATCCGCCGCCGGTCGGTAAGCGTGCGGCACGCCACCGGCAGCGAGAGGGTCCGCTTCGCCTATCCGGTGGCGATCGCCGTGTCGTCGACGTCGAGACCGGCTTAGCCGAGACGCGCGAGCACGGCGTCGGCCGCCGCCTCGCCGCTGCGCACGCAGTCGGGGACGCCGACCCCGCGGTAGGCCGCCCCCGCCAGCGCGAGGCCGGCGATGGCGGCCGCGCGCGCCTCGATCGCGGCCACCCGCTCCTCGTGTCCGACGTGGTACTGCGGCATGGCCCGCGCGTGGCGGTGGACGCGGACGAGGCGCGGGCGCGCCGTGACGCCGAGCAGGTGCGCCAGCTCGGCCTCGACGAGCGCCGTCAGCCGTTCGTCGTCGAGCTCCAGCAGGTCGGCGCGCAGCGCGCCCCCGACGAAGGCGCGCACGAGATCGTGGCCGTCCGGGGCACGGCCGGCGAACTTGCGCGACGGATAGCTGCAGGCCAGGATCGGCCGCCGCTCGACGGCCGGGACGACGAAGCCGAACCCCGGGAGCCCCCGTGGCAGCTCGGTGCTGCGGTAGCCGAGCGTGACGGTCGCCGAGGAGGCGTACTCGATCGCCGCGAGTGCCCCGGCGAGCTTGGAGTCGAGTCCCTCGAGCAGCCGGGCTGCGGCATACGCCGGCACGGCGACGACGACCGCGTCGGCCGTGAAGCCGCCGCCGGCGGCGAGCCGCCAGGTATCCCCGTCGCGGGCGAGCCCCTCCACGGCGGCGCCGAGCCGCACGACGCCTTCGGGGAGCCGGCGCGCGAGGTCCCGGACCAGCCCGCCCATGCCCTCGACGTGCGTCATGAAGAGGCTGTAGCGGGCGCCGGCATCGTGTGTCCGCGCCGTCGCGCGCAGCCCGAGGATGAGGCTCCGGTGGCGTCGCTCGACCTCGACGAAACGGGGCATGGTGGCGCGCAGCGACAGCCGCTCGGCGTCGCCGGTGTAGATGCCGCCGAGGAGCGGCTCGGCCACGCGCTCGAACGCCTCGCGGCCGAGCCGGCGGCGGACGAAGGCGGCGACGCTCTCGTCGGCGTCGTCCGAGCGGCGCGGCAGCACGAGGTCGAGGAGCATGCGCAGCTTGCCCGGCCACGAGAAGAGCGGCGAGGCGGCGACCGTCCAGGGATCGGTCGGGGCGAGGAGCACGAAGCCCTCCGGGACCGCGACCAGCCGGCCGCCGTGCACGACGTACGTGCGCCGGTCGCCGGGCCGCGTGCCGATCAGCCGGTCCCCGAGGCCGGCCCGTTCGCAGAGCGCCTGCGCCCAGGGCTTCTCGGTGAAGAACGCGTCCGCGCCCACCTCGATCAGGAAGCCGTCGGTCCCCTCGCTCGCGATCGTGCCGCCGAGACGGTCCTTCGCCTCGAGCAGCAGGACCTCGATGCCGCGGCCGGCCTCGACCAGGCGGAGCGCCGCGGCGAGTCCGGCCACGCCGCCGCCCACGACCGCGACCCGCCTCATCGGGCCGCCTCGCGCACCACGTCGGCGAGCATGCGGATGAAGAGCGGATGGTCGTTCACGGTGGGAGCCCGGACGAAGCCGAGGCCCGCTGCGTGAGCCGTGGCCGCCGCCTCGACATCGAGATCGTACAGCACCTCGACGTGGTCGGCGACGAAGCCGATCGCCACGAGGACGGCGTCGCGCGCCCCGGCCGCGGCCAGCGCGCGGAGGGCATCGTTGACGTCGGGCTCGAGCCACGGCTCGGCGGAGCCTCCGCTCCGGCTCTGGTAGGCGATCTGCCAGGCTCGATGTCCGAGGCGCTCGGCGACGGCGCGTGCCGACGCCGCGATCTCGGCCTCGTACGGCGAACCCGCGGCCATGGCGCGCGGCACGCTGTGCGCGGTGAAGACGAGGACGGCCGCGGCGCGGCGATCGGCCGGAAGCCGGGCGATCGCCGTGGCGGCGAGCTCGGCCGCCGCCGCGATGAAGCGCGGGTGCGTGTGCCAGTCGGGCGCCCAGCGGATCACCGGCGCCCGCGTCCCGAGCGCGGCCGCGCCGCGCCCGACCGCATCGGTGTAGCGCGCCCGGCTCGCCTCGGTGGCGTGCGGCGCGAGGATCAGGCCGATCGCTTCGTGGCGCCCCTCGTCCGCCATGCGGGCGAGGGTGTCGGCGACGTACGGCTCCCAGTTCCGCATGCCGACGTAGACGGGGAGCGGCGCGCCGGCTTCCGCGAGCGCGACGCGCAGCTTCTCGGCCTGATTGAAGGTGATGGGGTTGAGCGGCGAGCGTCCGCCGATGGCGTGGTAGTGGCGGGCGACCTCCGCGAGCCGCTCGGGCGGCACACCGCGTCCCCGCACGACGTTGGCCAGGAAGGGCGCGACCTCCTCCGGCCGCGTCGGCCCGCCGAAGGCGATCAGCAGGACGGCGTCGGCCGCCATTCGGCCCGTCAGCGCGCCGAGAGCTCGTGCACGGCGTCGACCAGGGCGCGCACGTGGTCGACCGGCGTCTGCGGCAGGACGCCGTGGCCGAGGTTGAAGATGTGTCCCGGGCGGCCCGCCGCCTGGCCGAGGATGGCGGCGGCACATCGGCGGACCTCGGCGACCGGCGCGAGGAGCGCCACCGGGTCGAGGTTGCCCTGCACGGCCACGTCGTGCCCGAGCCGGCTCCACGCGGCGTCGAGGTCGACGCGCCAGTCGAGGCCGATCACGTCGCCGCCCGCGGCGCGCATGCACTCGAGGAGCCCCGCCGTGCCCGTCCCGAAGTGGATGACCGGCGTCCCCGGCCGGACGGCGGCGACGAGCGTGCGCACGTGCGGCAGGACGTGCGTGCGGTAGTCGGCGGGCGCGAGGCAGCCGACCCAGCTGTCGAAGAGCTGCACGGCGTCGGCGCCGGCGTCGATCTGCATATCGAGGTAGGCCGCCACCACGCGCCCGAGGCGCTCCATCAGCGCGCGCCAGGCACCCGGGTCGGCCAGCATGAACGCCTTGGTGCGCGCGTACAGGCGCGAGCTGCCGCCCTCGATCAGGTAGGAGGCGAGGGTGAAGGGCGCGCCGGCGAAGCCGATCAGCGGGATCGCCGGCGGCAGCGCGGCTCGCGCCCGTCGGACGGCCTCGGCGACGTAGGCGAGCGCGCCGGGCTCGACCTCGCGCAGGCGGTCGACGTCGGCCGCGCTGCGGACGGGGTGGTGGATCGCGGGACCGTCGCCGCGCGTGAACTCGAGCCCGGCCCCCATCGGCTCGAGGACGAGCAGGATGTCGGCGAAGATGATGGCCGCGTCGACGCCGAGCCGGACGGCCGTCCCGACCGTCACCTCGGCGGCGAGGTCGGGCGTGCGGCACAGCTGAAGGAAGCTCGTCTGGTCGCGGATCGCCCGGTACTCGGGGAGGTAGCGGCCCGCCTGCCGCATGAGCCAGACCGGCGTGTAGCGCGCCGGCTGGCGGCGGCACGCCGCGAGGAACGGCGGGGTCTCCACCCGTCGAGAGCTACGTGAAGGCCTGGTGGGAATCAAGGAAAGGCCGTGCGGCTCAAGTTCCGGAGGGTCGGCGCCGATACCCCGGCGTGAGCGACGATCTCCAGCCGGCCTCTTCCGGCGTCGCCCAGCACGCCGCCTCGCTGCGCGTCGCCGACAACATGTCCCGCCGCGTGCAGTGCGTGGCCGCGACTGCCGCACTTCGCGAGGCCGCTCGCCTGCTCGCCGAGCACCCGATCAGCTGTCTGGTGGTGCTCGAAGGGGACACACCCGCCGGGATCGTCACGGAGCGGGACGTCGTCCGGCAGGCGGCGCGCGACCCCGAGGGCTGGGCCGCGACGCCGGTCCGCGACGCCATGAGCCATCCGCTGCACGTGACCGACACCGGCGCCACCGTGGCCGAGGTCATCGCCACCTGCGCCCGTCACGGGGTGCGGCACCTGCCCGTGACCGACGGCGGCCGTCTCGCGGGCATCGTCACGCAGACGGACCTGGTGCGTGCCGCCCACCGCCACCTGCAGAGCTATGCGGCCGAGCTCGAGCGCCTGATCGGCGAGCGCACGGCCGACCTGCGGGACAGCGAGCGCCGCCGGGACGACCTGGTGGACCTCACGGTGCACGACATCAAGAACTCGGTCTGCGTCGTCGAGTCGGCGCTCGAGATGATGGAGCAGGACCCTATCGGGGCGGCGAGCTTCGTCCCGCTGCTGCGCCGCGCCTCGCAGCGCATCGGGCACCTCGTCTGCACGCTCCTCGACGTGAACCGCCTGGAGAGCGGCGCGATGCCGCTGCGCGTGCAGGACGTCCCGTGGGCGTCGCTCTGCGAGCCGGTGCTCGCCGAGACCGGCCTTCTGGCGCAGGCGAAGTCCGTGGCGCTCAACCGGACCGGCGAGAGCCACACGATCGTGCGCTGCGACCCCGCGCTGGTGGAGCGGGTGCTCCTGAACCTCCTCGACAACGCGATCGGCGTCGCGCCGGACCGCAGCACCGTCGACGTGCACGCCGAGCGCACTGCGGACGGCGGCTTCCTGGTGCGTGTCGGGAACCGTGGCCGCACGATCGCGCCGGACGTGCTGCCGACGCTCTTCCGGAAATACCGCCAGGGCGGCGGTGCGCCGGTGAAGCGCCTCGGCGGCTGGGGCCTCGGGCTCACCTTCTGCCGGCTGGCCGTCGAGCGCCACGGCGGGACGATCCGCGCGATCTCACCGTACGTCGACGGCGAGGGCGCGGCGTTCGAGTTCGTCCTGCCCGCAGAGCCGAAGTAGGCGGCGACCCCGGCCGACGAGGTGGTTTCGGGCACCTCTCTTGGTGGTATACCTGATCCGAGGCAATGAGGGCGCTTGCGTCGACTCTCCAGCTCGCGCACAGACGACGCGTGGGGACGACTCACGTCGACGTGCGGGTCAGCAACCCGGCGGACCCGAGCCGTGGCTTCGAGCAGCGTCTGATCGTGGACTCGGGGGCTGTCTTCACCATCGTGCCGGCGCCCCTCCTGCGCGCGATCGGCATCGAACCGGACCGCGTCCAGCGCTTCGAGCTCGCGGACGGCAGAGTCGTGACGCGCGAGGTCGGCAGCGCGCTGTACGAGCTGCGGAAGTTGCGGGCGGCGGCGCCCGTCGTCTTCGGCCGGCGCACCGACGCGGCGCTGCTCGGCGTGGTGACCCTCGAGGTCCTCGGCCTGACGATCGACCCGCTCCGACGCACGCTGCGCGCGATGCGGCCGATGCTGCTCTCCCTCGGTGCTCGAGGGATTCGCTTCGCAGGGACCGCGGCGCCGTAGCCCGCGTCAGCCCACGCGCTCCCCCTTCGGGATCACCACCACGCCCTCCTCGCTGACCACGAACCGGCGGCGGTCCTCGACCGGGTCGTAGCCGATCGTCACGCCCGGCTCCACGAACACGTTCTTGTCGAGGATCGCGCGGCGGATGTGCGCGTGGCGGCCGATCTCCACGCCCTCGAACAGGATCGACTCGCTCACCTGCGCGAAGCTGTTCACGCGCACGCGCGGGCCGAGGATCGAGCGGTCGACCTGGCCGCCGCTCACGATGCAGCCCTCCGAGACCATGGAGTCGGTGGCGGTGCCGATGCGATTGCTCTCGCGGTCGGCGAACACGAACTTGGCGGGCGGGCTCGGATAGTAGGCGGAGAGGATCGGCCATGCCGGGTTGTAGAGGTTGAGGACGGGAGACACCGAGATCAGGTCCATGGAGGCCTGATAGTAGGCGCCGAGCGTGCCGATGTCGCGCCAGTAGCCGCGCTCCCCCTCGGTCATGTTGGGGTGGGTGTTGGTCGAGAAGTCGTAGGCATGCACCCGGCCGCGCTCGGCCAGGCGCGGGATCAAGTCGCGGCCGAAGTCGTGCGTCGAGTCGCTGCGTTCGGCGTCCTCGACGACCGCGCGCACGAGGACGTCGGCGTTGAAGACGTAGAGACCCATCGACGCCTGGCGCATGCCGACGGCGCCGGCGTCGGGTGGCGGCTTCTCGCGAAACCCCGTGATGCAGCGCCGTGCGTCGCAGTCGACGATGCCGTAGCGCGAGATGTCCTGGGCGGGGACCGGGATGGTGGCGACCGTCACCTCGGCGCCGCAGTCGCGGTGGAAGGCGACCATCTGGCGGACGTCCATCTTGTAGATGTGGTCGGCGCCGAAGACGCAGACGTAGGTCGGCCCCTCGTTCTCGATGACGTCGAGGTTCTGGAAGACCGCGTCGGCGCTGCCCCGGAACCACTGCGGGCCGAGGTTCATGGTCGCCGGCACCGGCGCCACGTAGTGGCCCATCTGCGGCGCGAGCTGCCAGCCGCGCGCCAGGTGCTGCATGAGCGAGCCGGACTTGTACTGGGTGAGGACGCTGATCTTGAAGATGCCCGAGTTGACGACGTTCGACAGCACGAAGTCGATCATGCGGTAGCGTCCCGCGAAGGGCACGGCCGGCTTGGCGCGGTCGCGGGTGAGCGGGTGCAGGCGCTTCCCCTCGCCTCCCGCGAGGATGATCGACGCGACCTCGGTCCCCCTCGCGCCCGGCATCGATGCCCTCAGCGATACGCGGCCACGACCTCACGGCCGAAGAGCCGGACGTCCTCCGGGTCGGTCTGTCGTCCGAGGTTCATGATGAAGGTCGAGATGCCGAGCGCCCGGTTGCGCGCGACCCGGGCGTGGATCTCGTCCGGCGTTCCCGCGAGGATGAGGTCGGGCGCGCCGGTCAAGAAGGGGAGCGCCGCGAGCACCTCGGCCGCCTTGCGCCCGGCCGCGGCGCGGTCGAGTGCAATGGCGCCGAGCGTCTGCTGCGAGACTTCGATCTCGGCGGGATCGCGGCCGACCGCGCGGCAGTGCCCGGCGAGGATGTCTCGCTTGCGTGCCACGTCGGCGTGGTTGACGCCGAGGTTGTTCCAGATGTCGGCGTGGCGGGCGACCAGCCGCAGGAGCACTCGCTCGCCGCCGCCGCCCACCAGCAACGGCAGGCGCGGCTGCACGGGCTTCGGGTTGCAGGCGGCATCGCGCACCGTGAAGTGCTTGCCTTCGAACGTCGTGCGCTCCGCGCTCCACATGCGGCGCAGGATGGCGAGCGCCTCGCCGAGCTGCTCGAGGCGGGTGGCGATGGGGGGGAACGGGTAGCCGTACTGCTCGTACTCGACCTGGTGCCAGCCGGCGCCGAGGCCGACGATCAGCCGGCCGCCCGACACCTGGTCGAGGGTGGCCGCCATCTTGGCGAGCAGCGCGGGCGGCCGGTAGCTCACGCAGAGGACGAGCTGGCCGATGCGTACGCGGCGGGTGACGGCGGCCACGGCGGCGACCTCGGTCCACGCCTCGAGCACGGGCTGGGTCTCGTCCGGGATCGGGACGAAGTGGTCGACCACCCAGACCGAGTCGAAGCCTGCCTCGTCGGCCGCCTGGGCGACCTCGCGCGCCTGGCTCCAGGCCGAGCCGAACTGCGGCAGGCAGAGGCCGAAGCGGACCCTCGTGTCGCCCATGCCGCCAGCTAATTGCGCCGCGCGGGGCGGGGAGGCAACCCCCTGTGATCGGGGTCGAGGCCGACCGAGACGGCTATTCGGGCCTGGCCGGGCCGTCGTCGAGCAGGCGCAGCTGCGACCCGGTACGGCTTTGCTCCCGATCGAGGACGTGCGACGCGATGCGGAGCCCCTGTGGCGGCGTGCGGACGACACGCTTGCGCTCGCTGCGCCGAGATTCGGCGTCGCGCCGAGCAAGGGCGGAGTTCGGTTCTGGCTGGTGCACCGGCCGGCCCATCGGCCGCGTCTTCAGCCGTCTCTCGGCGGCCAGGCGGATCCGCTCGCGGGCGATCTGAACATAGGCGGGCAGGCACTCCGCCCCGGCCGCCCGTCGCCCGTGCATCACCGCCGCGCACGCCGTCGAGCCGACGCCCATGAAGGGATCGACGACGAGGTCGCCGGGCTTCGTCACGGTCAGGATGAACCGTTCGACGAGCTCTACCGGGAACTGGCAAGGATGGATCGTCTTCTCGACGTGGTTCGCCTTGACGTTCGGAAAGATCCAGACGTCGCCCGGGTTCTTCCCGAGCGGGTTGCCGGTGTACTCGCCGGCGCGCGGTCCCTTCCAGGCGCGCTTGCCGGGATACTTCTGCGGAACGCGGACGGCGTCGAGGTCGAACGCGTGGTCGCGCCCCTTGGTGAACCAGAGGACCACCTCGTAGCGGCCCGAAAACCGGCGCTTGCAGTGGAGGCCGTGCTCGAAGTGCCAGACGATGCGGTTGCGGAGCTTGAGCTCCGTGTGGCGGCGGAAGACGGGGTAGAGCAGGAGGTCGAGCGGGATGATCTCGTCTGCCGCGACGTGGTTGCCCACCTCCCAGCAGAGGCTGCCCCCCGGTCGGAGGATGCGGACGCACTCGCCGATGACCTGCTCCTGGCCCCGAACATACGCTTCCAGGTCGAGGCGTTCGCGCTCGTAGGCTTTCGCCAGGTTGTACGGCGGCGAGGTGATGACGAGGCGGGCGCACTCGTCGGGCAGGCTGGGGAGCAGGTCCCGCGTGTCGCCCGGGTAGAGCACGACCTCCGCCCCTTCGCTCCACCGCTCGTGGATGACCACGCCCCCCATCGAACGGCACGGATCATAGCGTCTCCGGCGGCGCGCTCCAACGCGTGAGCGCTCGATCCGGGCGGCCGGCTCAGGCGCGCTTCTCGACGAGGACTGCCCGCGCCTGCTCGGCGACGAGCGCGACGAGCGGTCCCATCTTCGGCGGCGACGCCTCGAGGTCGGGGTGGACGCCGTGCGCCTCCAGGACCTCGCTGCACACCGGGCCGACGGAGGCGACGACCGCACGGCCGAGCCCCGCGCGCAGCGCGCCCGCATCGTCCGCGACCCGGAAGAGGTGCTCCACCTGGGCGCCGTTGGTGAACACGGCCACGTCGGCGTCGCCGCGGACCAGGGCTGCGGCTCCCGCGCGGAGCGGCGTGGTGTCCTCCGGCAGCGCCCACCGGTAGACGGGCACGGCGAGCACGCGGGCGCCACGCGCGCCGAGCGCCTCGAGGAGCGCGCGGTTCGGGACGCCGTACTCCTGGACCGCGACGTCCCGCCCCGCCGCCGCGCCGAGCGCGTCGACGACACCCAGGACTTCGCGCCAGGTGTGGGGCGCGGGCACCGGATGCGCACCGCCGACGCCGAGCTCGCGCAGCGCCGCCAGCGGCTTCGGGCCGCGCGCGATGATCGTCGACCGCTCGAGGACGCGCGGGAAGTCCGGGCACGAGTCGGCCACCGCAGCGGCCAGCGCCCGCGTGCCGACACCGGTGAGGAGGATGACCGTGTGGACGTCGCCCGCGGCGAGCCGGCGGGCGAGCTCCTGCGCCTCGGGGCACTCGGGCAGGCCCGTCTCGCGGAGCGCCGGGGCGCGCGTGACCGACGCCCCGTGGCGGGCGAGCATGGTCGCCAGCTCATCGGCGCGTCGCGCTTCGAAGCTGAGGACGCGGAGACCGTCGAGCGCGCCGGGTGCCACGGGCCGGCAGTGTGACGTGCGATCGCACGGCCTTCAAGGGATGTGGCGGCGCGACCCGCGAGCGGCTAGACTCGGCTCCGTGCGCCGTGTGCGTTGCCCGACGTGCCGCCGCGAGGTCGACTGGGAGGGCAATCCGTGCCGCCCGTTCTGCTCCGAGCGCTGCCGCATCCTCGACCTGGCGGCGTGGGCGGACGAGCGGTACCGCATCCCGGGTGAGCCCGTCCCCGCCGAGCCCACTGCGGCAGGCGACGATAGTCCGAAGAACGACGGGCGCTAGCGCGTGCCCATCCACCCGACGGCGGTCGTCGACCGTGCGGCCGAGATCGACCCGTCGGCGGCGATCGGGCCCTACGTCGTCATCGAGGGGCCGGTGCGGATCGGGCCGCGGACCCGTGTCATGGCCGGCGTCTACCTCGCCGGGCGCACGGAGCTCGGCGCGGACAACGTCGTCCACCCCGGAGCGGTGCTCGGCGACGAGCCGCAGGACCTGGCCTATACCGACGCCCCCACGGGCCTCCGGATCGGCGACCGCAACGTCTTCCGCGAGCACACCGAGGTGCACCGCGCCACGCAGCCCGACACGTGGACCGAGATCGGCGACGACAACTACCTGATGTCGCAGTCGCACGTCGCCCACAACTGCCGGCTCGGTCACCGGGTGATCGTCGCGACGGGCGCGCTGCTCGGCGGTCACGTCGTGGTCGAGGACCAGGCCTTCATCTCGGGCAACTGCGTCGTCCACCAGCACTGTCGCGTCGGGCGGCTCGCGATCATGCGCGGCCTCTCGCGGGCGAGCCGCGACGTCCCCCCCTTCGCCATCATGGACGGGACGCACACGGTGCGCGGCCTCAACCGCGTCGGGCTCCGCCGCGCGGGCTTCGACGCGGCCCGCATCCGCGCGCTCGCCACGGCGTTCCGCGTGCTCTTCCGCGTGCGCACCAACATGCGCGCCGCCATCGCGCGGGTGGAGGCCGAGGTCCGCTCGCCGGACGTCGACTACCTGCTGGCCTTCCTGCGCGCGTCCGTGCGGGGCGTGGCGACGGGCCCGCGGCTCGGGACGGACGCGTCGGGGGACGAGGCCTGAGCCGACGCGGCATTCAGACCAGGAGTCGGCCAGGCCGCAGGACGTAGGCCACCCTACGTCAGCCTCGTGCGACGGTGCCATGCCGTGCAAGCGTGCGAAGTTACAGGCGATGGTGCCTGCGGGTCAGACAAGGAGGATGCCTCGGAGTCCTCAGCAGCGAGCGCCGTCCCTCCCCGCACACGTGGGCATGCAGCGCGCACAGCGTCGGCGGCGGCGCTTGCAAGCTTGGTAGCCGCTAACCGCTGATTCGGCCACGGGTTCGCTGCGTCGCGGAGCGACCCGGCCGCAGGCAGCGTGGCGACCGCTCCGTCACGCGGCATGGAACGCGGTACGGAAGTTGCGTTGCCGCCTGCGGAGAGCGCCGACGAGTCGGGACCGTGGGGCCGCGGCGCCGCATGACGTAGGAGAAACGCAGAATGAATGAAGGAGGGATCAAAATGAAACGCGTCCTCCGGCTCGCATGTTTCAGGGCAGACGCACGCAGGACGAGGGGACTCGTCGTGGCGGGATCGACCGCGCTCCTCCTCACGGTGAGTGGAGCCGCGCAGGCCCACCACAAGTCCCAGCCCCAGCCGATCTTCTGCCGCAACTCCAGCGGCCAGGTATTCCTGAGGAGCACCTGCAAGAAGGGCGAAGTGCAGGTCGACCTGTCGACGCAGCCCGGATCGCAGGACCCGTCGGGAACGCAGGGGTCGTCGGGAACGCAGGGGTCGTCGGGAACGCAGGGGTCGTCGGGAACGCAGGGGTCGTCGGGAACGCAGGGGCCGCCGGGACCGCAGGGGCCGGCGGGACCTCCGGGACCGGAGGGGCCGCCGGGACCCCCGGGTCCCCCGGGACTGGGGTGCACACCCGGATTGCCGGATGACCCTTGCCTGGGACTTCGCGGTCCGCGAGGCCCACGAGGCGACACGGGTGACGTAGGACCCGCGGGTCCCATTGGTCCTCAAGGCAAGCCCGGCCCCGCCGGACCGCAGGGGCTCAAGGGTGACACGGGTGATCCGGGTCCTGGGGGCCCTCAAGGACCTGGGGGTTCCCCTGGTCCCAAAGGCGATCGCGGACCCAAAGGCGATCCCGGACCCAACGGCGCGCACTGTTGGGACAAGAACGGCAACGCGAAGTGTGATCCTGAAGAAGACGCCGACCAGGACGGCGCGTGCACGGTGCTGGACTGCCGTGGTCCGCAAGGCCCGAAGGGGGACGGCGGACCGCAGGGGCCGAAGGGCGACAAGGGTGACAAGGGTGACAAGGGTGACAAGGGAAAACCCGGCATCGTCCACGTGGAGACCATGACGCTGCCCACCGGCGCCGCGACCATCCCAAACGATGGGTCGGACGTTACACTGGGGAGCTACGCACTCGAAGCCGGGACCTACCTGATCAGCGGCAAGGTGTTGTTCTCGAACGGTAGCTCGAAGGCTCACTCCGTGAGGTGCACCCTCTATACGATCGATGCGAGTAACACTGTTCTCGATTCCGACATGACCGCGATCTCCGTTCCAAGCGGGACAGGGAGCGCCTCCGGCGCGGCGGCTGCGTCGTTCATGGTCGCCCACAGCTTCAGCGTTCCCGTGGCGGTCACGGTCCACTGCCAGCGGCTCGACAGCAACGCAGGTTCCACGTCGGTCTTCAACGTCAAGCTGGCGGTCGTGACAGTCGATCCCGTCACGGAGTAAGTTCAGCAGGCTGCGGGGGGCGAGAGCCCCCCGCAGTTTTCGCCTTGCCAGTGGGGAACCCTTCCCGTAAGCTTCAAGCTTGGCCGTGGACGAGGCGTGCCGTGCTCGATAAACGCCGCTTCATCGTCGGCGCCGTGCTGATCGCCGCCGCGGTTTCCTACCTGATCTACGCCGGCGTGCGCACCACGTCGATGTACTACTTCAACCTCGACGAGTTCCTCTCGAGCCGGGAGGCCCACGCCGACGAAGACCTGCGCGTCAAGGGTTGGGTCCGGCACGGGAGCGTGCGCTGGGACCCGCGCACCAACGACCTCGCCTTCGAGCTCGCCCACCAGGACGACACCAGCCCCGTGCCGGTCGCCTACCGGGGCGTTCTGCCCGACATGTTCTCGGAGGGGCGCGAGGTCGTCATCGAGGGGCGCTACTCGGCCGGTCGTCTCGCCGCGCACCAGATCATGACCAGCTGCCCGTCCAAGTACGAGCCGGCGAAGGCGGGGTCCTAGGGCGGGATGGCCGCGCTCGGACGCCTGGCGATCTGTCTCGCGCTGCTCTTCGCGGCGTACGCGACCGGCGTCTCGATCCTGGGCGCGATCCGTCGAAGGCGCCACCTCGTCCGCTCCGGGACGCATGCCGCCTATGCGGTCTTCGCACTCGTCGTCGTCGCGGTCGCGATCCTCCTCCACGCGCTCGTCGAGCACGACTTCTCGCTCGAGTACGTGGCCGCCTACTCCTCGAGCACGCTGCCGCTCCGCTACACTGTCGCCGCGCTCTGGGGCGGGCAGAAGGGCTCGCTCCTCTTCTGGGTCTTCATGCTCACCCTCTTCACGACCATCGTGCAGCTGCAGAACCGCGAGCGGAACCGCGAGCTCATGCCGTGGGTCACCGCCACGCTCATGACCATCGCCGCCTTCTTCCTCGGGCTCCTCACCTTCGTGACCGATCCGTTCGAGCGCCTCCCGATCCCCGCGCGCGAGGGCGCCGACCTGAACCCCCTCCTCCAGAACTACTGGATGACGATCCACCCCCCGTCGCTCTACACCGGTTACGTGAGCGCCTCGGTGCCGTTCGCGTTCGCGATCGCGGCGCTCGCCGCCGGCCGGCTGGGCGACCAGTGGATCCGCAGCGTCCGGCGCTGGGCGCTCTTCTCGTGGTTCTTCCTGACGCTCGGCAATCTCTTCGGTGCGCGCTGGGCCTACGAGGTGCTCGGCTGGGGCGGGTACTGGGCGTGGGATCCGGTGGAGAACGCCGCCTTCATGCCGTGGCTCGTGCGCGCTGGGCCTACGAGGTGCTCGGCTGGGGCGGGTACTGGGCGTGGGATCCGGTGGAGAACGCCGCCTTCATGCCGTGGCTCGTCTCGACCGCGTATCTCCACTCCGTGATGATCCAGGAGAAGAAGGACATGCTCCGGGTGTGGAACATGGTCCTCGTGCTGCTCACCTTCTCGCTCACGATCTTCGGCACGTTCCTCACCCGCAGCGGCGTCATCTCCTCCGTCCACTCGTTCACCCAGTCGGGGCTCGGCCCCTTCTTCATCGGCTTCCTGCTCGTCGTGCTCGTGGTCTCGGGCGGGCTCGTCGTCTACCGGCTGCCCGAGCTCCGAACGCCGGCGACCGTCGAGTCGTTCCTGTCGCGCGAGGCGGCCTTCCTCTTCAACAACCTGATCCTGGTCGGGATCGCATTCGCGGTCTTCTGGGGCACGGTGTTCCCCGTGGTCTCGGAATGGGTGCGGGGCGTGAAGATCACGGTCGGGCCGCCCTTCTTCAACCGCGTGAACGCGCCGCTCGGTGTCGCGCTCCTCTTCCTGGCGGGCGTGGGGCCGGTGATCGCCTGGCGCCGCGCCTCGCCGCCGAACCTCTGGCGCGCCTTCGCGGGCCCCGTGGCGGCGGGAGTCGTCGCGGCCGCGGCGCTCGCCGTCGCCGGCGTACCGCTCGGCTACGCGCACTCGACCTTCGCCCTCGGCGTCTTCGTGCTCGGCACGATCGTCCAGGAGTTCTGGCGCGGCATGCGGGCGCGGCAGGCGATGCTGCACGAGAGCCCGGGGCGCGCCCTCAGCCGGCTGGTCGGCAAGAACCGCCGCCGCTACGGCGGGTACATCATCCACGTGGGCGTGGTCGCGGTGTTCGTCGGGGTCGCGGCGTCGAGCGTCTTCCGCGTCGAGGTGCAGCAGACGCTCGCCCCGGGGCAGGAGGCGGCAGCGGGGAAGTTCACGCTCCGCTACGAGCGCGTCACGAAGCAGGACGACCCCCACATGTCCCGCCTCGCCGCCGTCGTCTCGGTGTGGCGCGACGGCAAGGCGGTGACGACGCTCACGCCCGAGAAGCGCTTCTACAAGAAGCCCCAGCAGCCGACCACGGAAGTCGCGATGCGCGCCACCCTCACCGAGGACCTCTACCTCGTCCTCGGCTCCTACGACGAGCAGTCGGGGCTGGTGACGATCCTCGCCTACGTGAACCCGCTCGTGTCGTGGATCTGGATCGGCGGCGTCATCATGGCCCTCGGTACGACGGTGGCGATGTGGCCGACCGCCGCCGAGCGGCGTGCGCCCGCCTACGCGCTCGGCGGGGTGCGGGTGACGGCGGACTGAGCGTGCGGGCGGCGGCGCTCCTCTCCGTGGCCCTGCTGCTCGCCGCGGCGCCGGCCGCGCTCGCCACCACGCAGCAGGAGGTCGAGGAGTCGCTCACCTGCCAGTGCGGTTGCGGCCTCACGGTCCACGCCTGCAACCACCTCCAGTGCGGCTCGGGCGAGCCGATGAAGAAGGAGATCTCCGAGCGTCTCGCGACCGGGGAGACGAAGGAGGCGATCCTCGACGCGTTCCGGGCCCGCTACGGCGAGAAGGTGCTGTCGTCGCCCACGTTCCACGGCTTCAACTGGCTCGCGTGGGTCACGCCGTTCGCCGCCGTCACGCTGGGCGCGCTCGCGCTCGCGCTGGCGATCCGGCGCTGGGGCGCGCGGGCCGCCGGGGCCCCCGTCGCCGCCGCGCCCACCGAGACGGACGGCGCGCTCCGCGAGCGCCTCGCCCGCGAGCTCGCAGAGTTCGACGCCGAATGACTGCCACCCCCGCCCTCTTCGTCGTCGGCCTCCTGCTGATCCTGATCGCCTCGCTGTTCGTCGCGGCCCCCCTGTTCCGGCCGGCGCGCACCGGAGTCTCCGGCGACGACGCCTCGGAGCGGGCGCGGTGGGAGCGGCAGAAGCGGCAGGCGCTCGCCGCCATCCGCGAGGCGGAGATGGACCACCAGATGGGCAAGCTCTCGGACGAGGACCTGGCGGTGCTGCGCGGGCGGTTCGAGCAGCAGGCGCTGGCGGCGATGGCGATGCTCGAGAAGGAGGGGCGGGCATGATCACGATCGACCAGTTCCGAGCGCTCGACCTGCGCGTCGGCACGGTGCGGGCCGCGGAGCCGCACCCGAACGCCGACCGGCTCCTCCTGCTGCGCATCGATCTCGGGACGGAGGAGCGGCAGCTCGTCGCAGGCATCCGCGCCCACTACGACCCGGCCGCGCTCGTCGGGCGCCAGGTGGTGGTGGTCGCGAACCTCGAGCCCGCGCAGCTCCGCGGCGTCGAGAGCCAGGGCATGGTGCTGGCGGTCTCCGACGGCGACCGGGTCGTGCTCCTCCGCCCCGACGACCCGGTGATGCCCGGCGCCGTCGTCCGCTAGTGGACGGCCCCCCGCTCCGCGCCGAGGGCCTCGCCCGGCGCTTCGGCGGCATGCCCGTGCTCACGAGCGTGGACCTCGCGGTCGACGCCGGCGAGGTCGTGGTGCTGCTCGGGCCGAACGGCGCCGGCAAGACGACCCTCCTGCGCATGCTGGCGCTCCTGCTCGCGCCCACGGGCGGCCGCCTCCTCCTCTTCGGCACCGACGCGACGCGCGCGCCGGCCGCGCTGCGCCGCCGGATCGGCTACGCGGGGCACGAGATCTCGTGTTACCCGGACCTGAGCGGGGCGGAGAACCTGGCCTTCTACGCGCGGCTGTTCGGCGTCAGCGAAGCGGCGGCGCGTATCGCCCGGCTCCTCACCTGGGCGGGCCTCGACGGCGCGGGCCGCCGGCCGGTCCGCGCCTACTCGCGGGGCATGGGCCAGCGCCTGGCGCTCGCCCGCGCCCTCCTCCACGAACCGGACCTGCTCCTCCTGGACGAGCCCTTCAGCGGCCTCGACCCCGAGGCCGTCGAACGGCTGCAGCAGCAACTCCTCGAGCTGCGTGCGGCCGGCCACTCGATCCTGCTCGCCACGCACGACGTCGAAAGGGCGGCGCCGATCGCGTCCCGCCTGGCGATCCTCCACCGCGGCCGCATCGCCTGGGTGCACGACGGTCGGGCTGCCGACGCGGCGGTGATCGTCGCGGCGTACCGCGCCGTCGTTGCGGAGCGGGTCTGACGATGCGCGACGCGCTCGCCATCCTCGCCAAGGACCTCCGTATCGAGTGGCGCACGCGCGAGGGCATCTCGAGCGTCTTCGTCCTGGGCGTGCTCCTCCTCGTCGTCCTGACGGTCGCGCAAGACCCCTCCCCCGAGACGGCGCCGACCCTCGCCCCCGGCGTGCTCTGGGCGGCCTTCGTCCTGACCGGGCTCCTCGCCGTCCAGCGCGGCTTCCTGCTCGAGCGCGAGAACGATTGCCTGGCGGGCCTGCTCACGGCGCCGGTCGACCCCGGGGCGATCTACGCCGGCAAGCTCGCCGCCAACGTCGTCCTCCTGGCCGTCATGCAGACGGTCGTCGTGCCGCTCACGGGCCTCTTCCTCCACCTGGACCTCATCCCGCGCCTGCCGGCGCTGTTGCTCGTCTGCCTGCTCGGGAACGTGGGCTTCGCGTCCCTCGCCACCCTCTTCGGGGCGCTCGCGACGCGGGTGCGGGCGCGCGAGGTGATGCTGCCGCTCCTGCTCCTGCCGCTCCTCGTGCCGCTCCTGATCGGCGCCGTCGAGGCCACCCGCGCGGTGCTCGTCGGTGGGCTCGCCGGGGCGAGCGGCGGGCTCGGCGTGCTCGCCGCCTTCGACGTGATCTTCGCAGTGGCCGGCTGGCTCCTCTTCGCGTATGTTGTGCGGGACTGACATGCGACGCCTGCTCCCCCCGCTGACCGGCCTCGTGATGCTTGCCGCCCTCGCCATCGTGTTCCTCGTCGTGCCCACCGAGGCCGACATGGGCATCGTGCAGCGCATCTTCTACTTCCACGTCGCCTCGGCCTGGGTGGCGTTCCTCGGCTTCTTCCTGGTCGCCGGGGCGAGCGCGGTCTACCTCTGGAACGGCTCGCCGACAGCCGACCGGCTGGCGTACGCGGCGGCGGAGGTCGGCGTCCTCTTCTGCACGCTCGTCCTGGTCACCGGGCCGATCTGGGCGCGCCCCATCTGGGGGGTGTGGTGGACCTGGGACCCGCGCCTCACGATGACGGTCGTCCTGTGGGCGATCTACGCGAGACGATGACGGTCGTCCTGTGGGCGATCTACGCGAGCTACCTGATGCTGCGTGCGTTCGGCGGCGGCGACGCGGCGCTCGGCCGCTACGCGGCCGTGCTCGGCATCGTCGGCGTCCTCGACATCCCGCTGATCGTGGTCTCGGTGAGGCTCCTGCGCGGCATCCATCCCGCCGTGCTCACCCGGCAGGAGGGCGGGACCGGGCTCGTCGACCCGTGGATGCGGGTCGGGCTCCTCGTGTCGGCGCTGGCGCTCATCCTCCTCGCGGCCTGGTTCGTCGACCTCCGGGTCCGGGGGGCGCGGCTCGACGATGAGGTGGCGGCGCTCAGACGCGAGCTCGACGCCCGCCGGGGGGAGGTGGCGTGAGCTTCTTACCGTACCTGTTTGCCGCCTACACCGCCGTCTGGATCGGGATCTTCGTCTATCTGATGCGTCTGACGCGCCGCACGCAGGAGCTCGAGGACGAAGTGCGGGAGCTGCGCCACCGGCTCGGCGGATAGCGCGCCGGCCGCAACGTTGGCCCGCACCGATTCGGCGTGTTAGGTTCGCCGCCCGGGATGGCAAACCCGGACTTCCGGGCGCTCTTCGAGTCGGCCCCCGGGCTCTATCTCGTGCTGACCGCGGACCTGAAGATCGTGGCAGCGAGCGATGCGTATCTGCGCGCCACGATGACCAAGCGGGAGGAGATCCTCGGCCGCGGTCTCTTCGACGTCTTCCCGGACAACCCCGACGACCCGCACGCCACCGGGGCCCGAAACCTGAGAGCCTCGCTCGACCGGGTGCTCCAGAATCGTGTCCCCGACACCATGCCGGTCCAGAAGTACGACATTCGCCGACCCGAGTCCGAGGGCGGCGGGTTCGAGGAGCGGTACTGGAGCCCCGTCAATTCGCCGGTCTTCATGGACGGCCGGATGCCGTACATCATCCACCGGGTCGAAGACGTGACGGAGTTCGTCCGCCTCAAGCAGCAGGGGACCGAGCAGACGAAGCTCACCGAAGAGCTCCGGAGCCGCGCGGAGCAGATGGAGTCCGAGATCTACCTGCGGGCCCGCGAGCTGGACGACGCGAACCGGCAGCTCCGGCGAGCCAACGAAGAGCTCGCGAGCCTCTACGAGAAGACCAAGGAGCTGGACGAGCTGAAGACGCAGTTCTTCGCCAACGTCAGCCACGAGCTGCGCACGCCCCTCGCGCTCATCATCGGGCGGACGGAGAGGCTGCTCGCGACGGCCGGGCTCGAGGAAGGCGCCCGCCGCGACCTGGAAGTGGTGGTCCGCAACGCCGGGACGTTGCTCAGGCACGTGAACGACCTGCTCGACGCCTCGAAGCTGGAAGCCGGGAAGATGAGGCTCGAGTACCGCGACACCGATCTGGCGCGCCTCGTGCGACTGGTGGCCGCTCATTTCGACGTCCTCGCCGAGGAAAACCGGATCGCCTACGGCGTTGAAACCCCCGGCGAGCTGCACGCGCAGGTGGACGTGGAGAAGTTCCAGCGCCTGCTCCTGAACCTGCTGTCGAACGCCTTCAAGTTCACTCCCGCCGGCGGGCGGGTCCGCTGCACGCTCCGCGAGGAGGCCGCCCGCGGAACCGCCGTCCTCGAGGTCGCCGACAGCGGTCCCGGCATCCCCGCCGAGCAGCGTGAGGCCGTGTTCGAGCGCTTCCGCCAGCTCGCGGGCGGATCGACCCGCCGCTTCGGAGGCACGGGTCTCGGGCTGGCCATTGCGGGTGATTTCACCCAGCTCCACGGCGGAACGCTCGACGTCGGGGATGCGCCCGAGGGTGGCGCACTCCTGCGTGCCGAGGTTCCGCGGCACGCGCCCGAAGGAGCGCACGTCGTGGCGATGGCCGCCGAGGAGGCGGTCGTCACGGAGGCCGCGCGTCACTCGATCGAGGCGCTGCGCGGCCGCAACGCCGCGCGGCCCATGGCTGCGGGAGAGGAGGGGCGTGCCCTGATCGTCGTCGTCGAGGACCATCCGGAGATGAACGCCTTCATCTGCGAGACGCTGGCGGATCGGTACCGGGTGGAGCCGGCGTTCGGCGGCAGGGAGGGGCTCGAGAAGGTGCTCGAGCTCCGGCCGGAGCTGGTGCTGAGCGACGTGATGATGCCGGAGATGAGCGGGGAAACCCTAGTGCGCGAGCTCCGAGCCCGTCCGGAGCTCGACGAGATGCCCATCGTCGTGCTCACCGCCAAGGGGGACGACGCGCTGCGCGTCGAGCTGCTCCGCGCGGGCGCACAGGACTACGTCACGAAGCCGTTCTCCGCCGAGGAGCTCCGCGCGCGGGTGGCCAACCTGGTCACGATGAAGCGGGCGCGGGACGTCCTGCAGCACGCGCTCGCGAGCCGGCTCCGTGACCTGGAGGCCCTGGCCGGAGAGATCACCGCACGCAAGCGCGACCTCCAGACCGCGCTCGACGCGGCGCGCATCGCGCGCGACCACGCCGAGGCGGCGAGCCGGGTCAAGAGCAACTTCCTGAGCCTCGTCTCGCACGAGCTGCGCACGCCGCTCACCGTGATCCAGACGAACCTCCACCTGCTCAAGCGTGAGGCATCGGCCGCGTCGACCCAGCAGATGCTCGGGAGGATCGGAAACTCGACGGCGCGCCTCATGAGCCTCATCGAGTCCCTCCTCGAGCACACGCGGATCGAGAGTGGCCGGCTGATCACCCACCCGGAGCCCCTGGACCTCGGCGGGCTCGCCGCCGAAGTGGTGGCGGAGATGCGGCCGCAGGCCGAGCACAAGGGGCTCCCGCTGACGCTGTCCGTGTTGCCCGACCTGACGCCGCTGGAGGGCGATCGGCGGCTGGTCTCCCTGATCCTGGTCAACCTGGTCGGGAACGCGATCAAGTTCACGGAACGTGGCGCCGTCGAGGTGTCGGTGGGGTGCGACGGCGGCCAGCACCGCATGGTGGTGAAGGACTCCGGCCCCGGCATCCCGCTCGATCGGCAGCATCTCGTCTTCGAGCCCTTCGAGCAGCTGGAACCCGTGCGCTACAAGCACACGCCGGGCGTCGGCCTCGGGCTTTCGCTCGTCCGCGAGATGCTCGACGCGATCGGCGGGCGCATCGAGCTCTCGTCGGCGGTCGGGGTGGGCAGCACCTTCACCGTGCTGCTGCCGTCGACCGCGACCGCGCGCCGCGCGAGCGGCCGCTTGAAGACCGCGGTCTGAGCTCGTCCGGCCGCGACGACGCCGTCGCGAGCTCCTCGCTCGACGCGGCGGCGATCGCGCACCTCACACCGGCGCCGTGGCGCTGCAAGATGCGACGCCGCTGCAATTCGGCCGTCGCGCACGGCGCGGTCCTACGCGGTACGCCACTTGCTTTTATGAGCCCCGCGCCTCGCTATCCCGCAGCGCGCAACGCCCTCGCGGCGCTGCTGACGGCGCAGGCGCTGATCGCGCCGATCGTCCTCGCCGAGAACGAGGCTCAGCTGGTCCTGCCACTCGTGAGCGCCATGGCGTTCGGCGTCGCGGCGGCCGAAGCGACGCGCGAGCAGTCTGCGAGCGTGGCTCCGCTCACCGTTACGCCCCCACCGCGGCCTGGCGCGGTATCGCTGCTTCCCCACAGGATCAGCATCCCCGACGGCTATGCCGACGACTTCGACACCGACCCGCCGCGCTTCGTCGATCCCGTCAACCGGGATCGGATCGTCGCCCTCGACCTCCTCGGCCGGCCGCGCGGCGGCTGGACCGCGTGCGCGGCCTACGACGAGGAGAAGCGCGGCCCGTTCAAGGGCACCGCCGACGTGCTCCGTCTCGTCGTCGAGTTCCATTTCTGAAACGCGCACTTGTTCCCCCGGCGTTACAGGGGGTAAGCCGGGGGACGGATGGCGCCCGGCACCGACCCGGCCGTGCTCCGCGCGCTCGAGGAGCTTCTGCCGGGGCGATGCTCGAGCCGCCCCGCCGATCTCGAGGCCGCGTCGCGCGACGCCTCGTCGCTGCCCGGCGCGCCGCCCGATGTGGTCGTCTGGCCGCTCTCGACCGACGAGGTCGCCGCCGTCGTCCGCCTGGCGTACGAGCACGCCGTCCCGCTGACGGCGCGCGGCGCGGGCTCGAGCCTCGAGGGAAACCCCATCCCCGTCCGCGGCGGCATCGTGCTCGACTGCACGCGCATGGCGGAGGTCGTTGCCGTGCGCCCCGCGGACCTCCAGGTGGACGTGCAGCCGGGCGTCGTCTACGCCGCGCTCAACCGCCGGCTCCGCCCGCATGGGCTCTTCTTCCCGCCGTCGCCGGGCGGGAGCGCGGAGCTCGCCACCGTCGGCGGCATGGTCGCCAACAACGCGAGCGGCATCTACTCGGTCAGGTACGGCGGGACGCGGGACCACGTGCGCGCGGCGACGGTGGTCAGCGGCACGGGGCGGGTCCTGCGCCTCGGCAACCGCTGCCGCAAGAGCGCTTCGGGTTATCACCTACTCGGCCTGCTCGTCGGCTCCGAGGGGACGCTGGCGATCGCCACCGAGCTGACGCTCGCGCTGGCCGGGCTGCCCGCCGCCCGCCGGCAGGGCGGGTTCGGCTTCCCGGAGGCGCGGGCCGCGGCGCGGGCGACCGCGGACCTGATCCGCTTCGGCATCGACCTCGCCGCCGTCGAGTTCCTCGACGAGCGCACGGTCCGCGCGCTGAACCGCCTCGGCGGGTTCGGGCTCGCCGAGACGTCTTGCCTGCTGGTCGAGGTGCACGGCAGCGAGGCGGGCGTCGGCGAGACCTGGGCCGCGGCGGAGGAGGTGATGGCCGGTGCCGGCGGGTCGCCGCTCGCGCTCCCCGGCGGCAGCCCCTGGGACATCCGGGAGCAGGCGACGCGCGCCATCGAGGCGCTCGGACCGGGTGCGGCGACCGTCCGCGCGGACCTGGCCATCCCCATCGGCGCGCTCCCGGAGCTCGTCGGGCGCGCGGCGGCGGTTGCCAGCGCGCGGCGTCTCGAGGTCCACCTCTTCGGGCACGTGGGCATCGGCATCATCCACGTCCTCCTCCGTGCCACCGAGGCGGAGCGGGCGGAGGCGGAGGCGGTGCGCGACGCGCTCGTCGAGGCGGCGCTCGATCTCGGCGGGTCGTGCTCCGGCGAGCACGGCATGGGAATCGGCAACCGGCGCTACGCCGCGCGCGAGCACGGCGAAGCGCTCGAGCTCATGCGGGCGATCAAGGACGTCTTCGACCCGCGCGGCATTCTCAATCCGGGCAAGATGTGGTGAAAGGCGGGGCGCATGCGGATCGTCGTCTGCGTCAAGTACGTGCCCGTGCTCTCCGCCCTCCGCTTCGACCCCGGGACCCGGCGGCTGGTGCGGGAGGGGGTGCCGGGAGAGGCGAGCTCGTTCGACGTGCGGGCGCTCGGCGCCGCCCTGGCGCTGCGCCGGACGCACGGCGGCGAGGTGGTGGCGCTCACCATGGGGCCGCCTGCGGCGCGCGACGGCCTCGTTCACTGCCTGGCGCTCGGCGCCGACCGGGCGATTCACCTGCTCGACCCTCTGCTCGCGGGGTCCGACACGCTCGCCACCGCGCGGGCGCTGTCGGCGGCGCTCCGGCGCGAGGCGCCCGACGTCGTCCTCCTCGGCCGCGCCAGCGTGGATGCCGAGACCGGGCAGGTGGGCCCGGAGGTGGCCGAGCTGCTCGGCTGGCCGCAGGTGACCGCCGCGCGCCGCCTGAGCGTCGACCCCGCCACGCGCCGGTTCACCGCGGAGCGGGAGGCCGACGACGGCTTCGAGACGCTCGCGGGTCAGCTGCCCGCCGTCGTCACGGCGGCCGAGGACCTGGCCGAGGAGCGCTTCCCGACCAAGGCCGAGCGCGAGGCCGCGGCCACCAAGCCGATCGCCACCCTGGGCGTGGCCGACCTCGGGCTCGCCCCCGGCGACGTCGGGCTCGCGGGCTCGCCGACCGAGGTGGCGGCGATCGAGCACGTCGAGGTGGCACGGCGGGGAGAGGTGCTGGCCGGCGACTCGCCCGAGGCGCTCGCGCGGACTCTCGGCGAGCGCCTGCGCGACCTCGGCGTCCTCGGTGGCGCGCCGGAGAAGCGACCGCGGCTGCCCGTGCGGACGCCCGGGGCAGGGGCTGCGGTGTGGGTCGTGGCCGAGTTTGGCCCGCGGGGTGTTCGTCCGGTCACGGCGGAGCTGCTCGCCAAGGCGGCCGTGCTGGCGGTGGACCTCGGGGGGCCCGTCGAGGCGCTGGTGATCGGCCGCGGCGCCGCCGAGGCCCCGGCGCTTGCGGCTGCCGGCGCCGACCGCGTGCTGGTCGCCGAGGGGCCCGGGCTCGACCCCTACACGACGGACGCGCACGCCGCGGTGCTGGCCGAGGCCATTCGCGCGCGGGCACCGCGCCTCGTGCTGCTCGGCTCGACCGCGCTCGGGCGAGACCTGGCCCCCCGCGTTGCGGCGCGCCTCGGCCTCGGGCTCACGGGCGATGCGATCGACCTCGACCTCGACGCCGAGGGCCGGGTGCGGCAGCACAAGCCGGCCTTCGGCGGCACCATCGTGGCGCCCATCCTGTCACGCACGCGTCCCGAGATGGCGACCGTACGCCCGGGGATGCTGCGGTCTGCCGAGCCGGACGCCGCCCGGCGCGCCGTCGTGGAGAAGATCCTGGTGCCGACTGCCGCACCCCGGGTGGAGGTGGTACGCCGGGAGCTCCTCCCCGACACCGCGGCCGCACTCGACTCCGCGGCCGTCGTCCTGGGGGTTGGCAAGGGCATCGGCGGCCCCGCGGCGCTGCCGGCCATCGGGCAGGTCGCCGAGCGGCTCGGCGCGGCGATCGGGGCCACCCGCGAGGTCACTGACGCGGGCTGGCTGCCGAAGCAGTACCAGGTGGGCCTCACCGGCCGCGCCATCTCGCCGCGGCTCTACGTGGCGCTCGGCGTGAGCGGCGCCATGGAGCATCTCGTCGGGCTCCGCCGCGCGGCCACCATCGTGGCGGTCAACAAGAACCCGAAGGCGCCGATCTTCAAGGCAGCCGATCTCGGGGTGGTCGCGGACTGGGCGGCGGTGCTGCCTCATCTGGAGGCCGCCCTGCGCGCGTGATCGGATCGTCCGCCCCGAGGCCGCTGCGCAGGGCCCAGGCGCGGAGCGCGAGGTAGAGCCCGAGGCCCGCGAGTCCGACGAGCAGGAGCCAGTGCTGCACGGCGCCGACATTGCGCGCCACCCGCTCGGCGCGGTCGGAGAACAGGAAGCCGAGCGTCGCCATCGCCGGCACGAAGATCGCCGCGCCCGCCGCCTCGGCGACGGCGAAGCGCGGCGCGGAGACTCCGAACGTGCCGGCGGCGAGGAAGGTCGCGATGCGGAACCCGAGCATGAAGCGCGCGAAGAAGACGGCGCGCGCCCCGTGCCGCTCGACCGCGTGACGGACGGCGTCCATTCGCGCCGCGCCGAACAGTCGCGCGAGCCAGGGATGCGCGACGAAGCCCGGCCCGTACCGGCGGCCGGCGAGGTAGATGATCCAGTCGGCCACCACCACCCCGGCGAAGCCGACGACGAGCACGTCGCGCAACCGCAGGATACGCCGATTCGCGAGCACGCCGGCGCCGAGCAGCGTCAGGTCCTCGGGCATGGGCAGGCCGACGCCGCCGCCGACGAGGATGAGGAAGAGGCCGAGGAGTCGCGCCGGGATCAGGACGCCCCTGATAGCGGCGCGTCGGCGGCCGGGCAAGGCAGCCACGCCTTGCCAGCGCGGGGCGGCGAAGCGTACCCTCCCCCGCATGCCAGCCGACGAGACCTATTCCGAGATCGTCCTCGACGTGAGCGACGGCGTCGCCACCGTCACGCTGAACCGCCCCGAGCGGCTGAACGCTTACACGCCCACCATGGCGCGCGAGCTGCACGAGGCGTTTGCGGTCTGCGATGCCGACGACGCGGTGCGGGCGATCGTCGTGACGGGTGCGGGCAGGGGCTTCTGCGCGGGCGCCGACCTGGCGCGCGGCGGCGCGGCGTTCGACCGCACGGCCGAGGCCGAGTACGAGCGCGGCGGCGGGCCGGCGGATCAGCCGTGGCGGAAGCCGCCGCGCGCGGTGGCCGCCTGGGACGTGCGCAAGCCGATCATCGCCGCCATCAACGGCGCCGCCGTCGGCGTCGGCGCGACGCTTCCCATGCAGTGGGACATCCGGATCGCGGCCGAGAGCGCGAGGATCGGCTTCGTCTTCGTGCGCCGCGGCGTCGTGCCGGAGGCGCTCAGCACCTGGACGCTGCCGCGCCTCGTCGGCATGGCGCGCGCCGCGGAGCTCCTCCTGACCGGCCGCATCCTCGCGGCGCGGGAGGCGCTGGAGTGGGGTCTCGTGAGCCGGGTGGTCCCGGACGCCGAGCTGCTCGCGACGGCTCGCGCCCTGGCGTCGGAGATCGCCCGGGACACCGCGCCGGTCTCGGTGGCGATCACCAAGTGGATGCTCTGGCACATGCAGGCGGAGCTCGATCTCGGGCGCGCCGACGACCTCGACGCGCGGGCCTTCTGGTGGAGCGGGACCCAGCCCGACGCCCGGGAGGGCGTGCGGGCCTTCCTCGAGAAGCGGGCGCCGCGCTGGTCGATGCGGCCGAGCGCCGACATGCCGGACTTCCTGCCGCCGCCGGGCCGGCGGCGCTGAGCCGCGATCGCCGGACCGGCCGCAGTCGCGGCGCTGCACCGTGTGAGGCGCGGGCGCAGCTTCAGGAATGCGGCCAGCGGAAGTAGTTGCCGTCCCCGAGGCGTGGATGCTTCCCCACGGCAGTCGGCACGCCGGTTGCACATACCGTCGGGCATGGACGACTTCCTGGCGGCTCTGACGCTTCCGTTCTTCTCCGTGGTGGACCTGATCCTCGACTGGCCCTCGCGCCGCGCCGAAGAGTCCTGGTCATCTGTGAATGCTCACTCGCGTGGCGAGGCGGCTTCGTCCGACGATGTCCGGAAGCGCGGCCGAGTCCGTCCGTACGGATCCGGCATGGATCCGCTAGCAGGCTAGCCAGCGGCGCGCCGCCGGTGGCGTGCAGCGGCTCGCGCGAACGGACAACCGTGAACGGACGGCGTTGGGAAAGTAGCGTGCGAGGCTCCGCGCTCTCGATTTTTTCCCGCTCCTGCGACGACCCGGCTCTGGAACGCTTCTTGGTTCCCCTGCCTGCGGATGTAGAGTCGAGATAGCGTGACATAGCGCCTAATCCCTGCAGGGGAGCGGAGGACCCAGTCATCCGGGGTGAATCCGGGGCTGCTCAGCAGACCCGGACGGGCCAAGCGGCCAAACGCTCTTTGGGCCCGAACCCGCCAGCTAACTTCGCCGGCGTTCAAGGAGCGGGATCATGCAGACCGTGCCTCGCGGGGCCGGGGGAGCGATCCCCCGGCCCCTTTTGCATTCGATCGGGTGGCACCCGGGCAATGGGCGATGCCCGCAGCCCCCGCGACGCCGCCCACGGTCCCCTGCGCTCGCGACGCGAGCTCGTCCTCCGCCGCCCCGCGCGCCGGGAAGGGCATGTTCGACGGCAGTCGGAACGAAACCTGCTCGTCTGGGCGCCGGCGCGGTGCCAGGCACTCGAAAGAAAGCGGAGGAGAAAACCATGAAGACTTTGTTGGCTACGGCGTGCTTGGTGTTCTTTGGTCACCAGGCCGTGCTGGCGCAGAGCACGCCGAGTTCGAAGGCGGTCGCGGCGATCAATGCGGTGTCGGTCTCCTGCCCCAGCAGCAGCACGACGACGAAGACGTCGTGCTCGACGGGATGGGTCAATGTGATGTCCGCGCAGATCAAGACCTCCAACGTCGCGGACCTCTTCGTCTCGCCGTCTCTCGTGACGGGACTGTTCACCTCGACCCAGGTCAAGGGGAACGGCAGTGGCAGCACCAGCTCGGCGACGTCGATGGGTGGCGTGCAGGTGCGGGTGCTGCTCGATGGCCGACCGGGATTTGCCTACCCGGACACGAGCGGTGACGGCGTGACCTTCGACCAGCGGATCCAGACCCTCACCGCGAACCTCGGGTTCATCTTCACGCAGTGCATAGCCTCCGGCGGCATCGGTTGCGAGTTGACGCCCGAGCAGATCACGCTGGTGCTCGACACCACGAGCGCGCACACCTTCAACTTCATCCTCCTGAATGTGGGCACGGGCGTGCACACGGTGACCGTTCAAGCGCGAGTGAACAGCGATTCGACGAACGTGACGAATGGCGGCGTGGCCGTGTCGAACGCGATGTTCGGGCTCGGCTCGCTCACGGTCGACTCGGTCAGGCTCGTCAACAGCTTCGTATTCTAAACGGGGGGTCGTGACGCGGGTTGGCTCGCCACGATGACGCTGGGACGGTTGTTGACGGAAGAGCCGGGCCGCGATCCGACGCGCGGCCCGGCTCGCGTCGGCGGCGGGATGGAGGCTATCCCTCCTTCGGGCCCGGAGGCGTGCCGTTCACCCGCCGGAGCGCCACCTCGTGCACCACGCGGCGGAGCCCGCGGTCGTTCTCGATCTCGACGAACCGGCCACGCCGCGCGACGACGGTGAAGATGCCGGGCATGTCGAGGCCGACCACGCGGTCGCCCACCTGCATCGTGCTCTCTTCGGCCATGCGGCGCGTGGAGCTTGCCGGGCTGCCGGGTGGAATGCAAGGCGTTGCCTCGGCCGATGCCGGCCCGCACAATGCAGCCCATGCTCGTCACGCGGGCGTACCGCTTCGCGGCGCAGGCGTCGCTCGTCGCGCGGGTGTACGGCGGCTACAAGCTCATCCAGGCGCTCGGGCGCGTCGGGCTCGCGGGCGCCGACGGTCACTACGCCCGCCACCACCGCCGCAGCGCCGAGGCGGCCTACCGGCTCGCCACCCGGCTCGAGGGGCTGCCGATCAAGGTCTGCCAGTTCCTCGGCTCGCGCGCCGACATCCTGCCCGTGGAGTACGTCGAGGTCCTCTCCCAGCTCCAGGACCGCGTGCCGCCGCGTCCGCTCGACGAGCTCCGTCCCCACCTGGAGCGCGAGCTCGGCGGACGGCTCGACGAGGTGTTCGCCACCCTCGACCCGGCGCCGGTCGCCTCGGCGTCGCTGGCGCAGGTCCACCGGGGGCGCCTGCGCGACGGCCGCGAGGTGGCGGTCAAGATCCAGTATCCGGAGATCGCCGATCTGGTGGCGATCGATCTCCAGAACTTCGCCGTCTTCGTGGACCTGCTCGCCCGGCTCGAGCCCAACTTCGACTTCCGGGTCGTCCTCGACGAGGTCCGCAAGTACGTCCCCCTGGAGCTCGACTTCGTCCACGAGGCGGACAACGCCGAGCGCATGGGTGCGCACCTCGCCGCGCGCCCGGATGTCCTCGTGCCGCCGGTCGTGCGCGAGTGGAGCACCCGGCGCCTCCTCGTGATGGACTACGCGCCGGGCGTGCGCGTGACGGACGTCGCCGGCCTCCGCGCCCTCGGGCTCGACCCGCCCGACGTGGCGCGCCGGCTGCTCGAGCTCTTCTGCGAGCAGCTCCTCGTGCACGGCTTCTTCCACGCCGATCCGCACCCGGGGAACATCCTGGTGCAGCCCGGCGGACGCCTCGTGCTCCTCGACTTCGGCCTCGTGAAGGACCTGCCTCCGGGCTTCCGCGAGGGCATGCTGCGGCTCGTCGCCGCGATCGTCACCGGCGACGCACCGGCGGTGGCGGCCGCCTTCCGCGCGCTCGGCTTTCGGACGCGCGACGATGGCGACGAGAGCCTCGCCTGGCTCGGCGAGGCGTTCCTCGGGTGGGCGATCCGCAACGGCCGCGCCTACGCCGACCCCGAGATGCTCGCGCACTTCGGCGCCGAGATGCCGCGCCGGCTCGGCACGAACCCGCTCGTCGAGATCCCCGGCGACGTCCTCCTCGTCGGGCGCGTCATGGGACTCCTCTCGGGTATCGGCAAGCAGCTCGGGTCGCAGGCGGACGTCGGCGCGATCCTGCTGCCCTACCTCGTCGGCGCCGCGGGCTAGATCAGCGAGGGGCTCCACCCCTCGCCCCGGCGGGCGAAGCCCGCCGGGTCCTCACTCCCCGCTCGCTTCGCTCGGCCGCGCGCCCGGCGCTCGCGGAGATTCCATCTCGAGTCGCGCTCCTGACTAGCCCACCACGGGGTGGCGGGAGCGAAGCATGGTGCGAATCTGCTTGAGGAGCACGTCGGTCTCGAGGTTCACGGGCTCGCCCGGCTTCAGGTCGGCGAGCGTCGTCGCCGCGAGCGTGTGGGGGATGAGCGCGACGGTGAACGAGCCCTGACGGCAGGCGAAGACGGTCAGGCTCACCCCGTCGACCGCGATCGCGCCCTTCTCCACCAGGTAGGGCCACACGGCGCGCGGGGCGCGGAAGCGGTAGGCGAGCCAGTCGCCGTTCGGCGTGATCGCCTCCAGGCGGCCGACGGCGTCGACGTGTCCCTGGACGACGTGGCCGCCCAGGCGATCGCCCAGCTTGAGCGCGCGCTCGAGGTTCAGCCGGCGCCCGATGGGCAGCCTGCCGAGCGTCGTGCGGGCGAGCGTCTCGGGCGAGAGGTCGGCCATGAACCGCGTGCCGGCGCGGCGCACGACGGTCAGACACGCGCCGTTCACGGCGATGCTCTCGCCGACGGCGAGCCGCGCGAGCGGACGCGCCGTCGCGATCGTGAGACGCGCCCCGGCACCGCTCGGCTCGCGCCGCTCGAGACGGCCCGTCGCCTGGATGATGCCGGTGAACACGGCGCCCTGGACGATCTACTTGGGACGGTAGAAGAAGCGGCCGAGCCAGGACTCGCGCTCGCGCGGCGCGAGCGTCTCGAGCTCGCCCCGGTCGAGCCAGACACCCTGGCAGGCCGGACACTGGTCGACGGTGACCCCCTGGTACACGACGGGGGCGAGCCCCTTGCCGCAGCGCGGGCAGCCGAGCGGCTCGGCATCCTCCCGCCGGTCCCTCAGGCGCGCGAGCAGCTCGCGGTCCCGTTCGGCGAAGTAGCGGTCCTCCTCCGCCTTCTCCTTCTGGTACAGCTTCTCGCCGAGCCGGTCCTTCTCATCCGCCATCTGCTCTCCTCGTCCAGCGGGTGACCGCGTGGCGCATCTGGTCACGCAGGCGGCGGGCCCAGTCGAATTCGCTGCTGAGGACCGTGAGGCCGCCGAAGATGACGGGCAGCCCCGGCCCGGGGACCCCGGGCAGGGCGAGCACCACGCCGACCGCGACGAGTCCTATCCCCACCGCCACCCGGCCGGCGCGCATCGTGTGCCGCAGCATGACGCGTCACTCGAGCGCGGTGAGACGGCGGGAGCCGGCGGTCGACATCGGGGGATTCTAGCGGCGCGCGCGCGCCGCCGTCAAATGCGGCGCGGTTGTTGCGGCGCGGTTGTTGCGCTGGTCCCGCGGGTGTATGCGGCGCCCGTGATCCCGCTCCGCGACACGATCCCGTCGTCCCGCGTGCCGGTGGTCAACTACACGATCATCGCGGCCAACGTGGCAGTGTTCGTGCACGAGGCGACGCTCGGCCCGCGGGTCGAACGGTTTCTCTTCGACTACGGGCTCGTCCCGAGCGAGTTCACGGTGACGACGCTCGTGACGAGCATGTTCGTTCACGCCGGTTGGATCCACATCCTCGGCAACATGCTCTACCTCTACATCTTCGGCGACAACGTCGAGGACCGGCTCGGGCACGTCCGCTACGCGGTCTTCTATCTCCTCTGCGGCGCGGCGGCCGGCGCGACGCATGCGCTCACCGCGGTGCATTCGAGCGTCCCCGTGGTGGGAGCGAGCGGCGCCATCGCGGGCGTCTCGGGGGCCTATTTCCTGTTCTTTCCGACGTCTCGCGTCGTCACGATCCTTCCCATCTTCCTCTTCATCCAGATCGTCGAGATCCCCGCGGTCTTCTTCCTCCTCATCTGGTTCGTCTGGCAGGTCGCCTCGGGCGTGGCGACGCTCGGCGCCGCGTCGCACGGCGGCGTCGCCGTGTGGGCGCACGTGGGCGGATTCATTGCCGGGATGATCGTCGGGCCGGCGCTCGGCCGGCGGCGCGAGGGTTGACAGGAGCGGACGGATCCGGCCACCGTAGGTGCGGCGTGGACACGCGCGAAAAGATCCTCGCGACGGCGACGCGGCTGTTCTCGACCCAGGGCTACGCCAATACCTCGCTCTCGCAGGTCGCCAAGGAGGCCCAGGTCTCCAAGGCGCTGATCTTCTGGCACTTCGAGAACAAGGAGAAGCTCTTTCGCACGGCGCTGCAGCGGACCCTGGAGCCCTACTTCATCAACGTCGTCGACGACCTCGAGGGGCTGTCCGAGGTCGACCAGATCAAGCGGCTGATCGACCAGTACTACGCGTTCGTCTCCGAGAACCTCTACTCGGTCAAGTTCGTCGTGAGCCTGCTCCTGCGCGACGAAAAGCATCCCGACGACCTCATCGGGCACGTGAACGAGCTGCACCGCGTGTATCGCAACCTGCTCGCCGACATCCTCGACAGCGGCCGCCAGAAGGGGATCTTCCGCGCCAGGATCGACCCGCGAATGGACGCGGCGCTCATCATGACCGCGCTGCACGGCATCCTCGTCCAGGGGTTCATGGGCCACGCCGCCCCCGAGAACTCCGAGGCCCTGCTCCAGCACCTGAAGGCCTCGCCCACGCCGCCCCCGAGAACTCCGAGGCCCTGCTCCAGCACCTGAAGGCCTCGCTGGTCGACACCCTGGTCCGCTGAGCGACGCTCCCGCGGCGCCGGAGCTCGCGCGGGCTTGACAGGGGGAAGGGCGGGCCCGATACGGGGGGCCCGTGAGGGCCGTCCGCGCATGCCGGCTCGTCCTCGCTCTGGGCGCCGCGCTCCCCGGTGCGGCGAATGCATTCTTTCTGGATGCCGCCCAGGACTTCGAGCTCCGGGCGCGTGCCTACACCGAGGGCGCGCTGGCGGCCGAGCATTCCGCGCCGCAGACCGTCCCGAGCCGCGCGCCGCTGCAGCTCATCTCGCACCGCACGTTCGTGAACCCCGAGCTCGAGGGGAAGCTCGCGCCCTACCTGCCGCCCGGGCTCGACGACGTCTCCTTCCGCCTGGCGCTGTGGGGGTTCTACGACGGCGTCTACGACTACGGCACGGGCCAGTACGACCGGGCCCGCCAGAGCCTGAAGGCGCGCTTCACCGAGGGGCGGACGGACACCGCGCCGGTCACGCGGACGGACGAGCTCCGGGACACGCGCAAGATATACACCTATCAGCCCGACCCGGTGCTCGGCCGCGACAACGACCCGGGCGACGTCGCCGACCTCCCGCTCCGCATCAACGAAGCGTACGTGAACCTCGCCAGGGGGCCGCTCTTCCTGCGCATCGGGCGCCAGGCGATCTCGTGGGGCGAATCGGACACGATCGCGCTCCTCGACCAGTCGAACCCGTTCAACCTGACCCTCGGCCTGCCCGGCATCTTCCAGGACATCGACGAGGCGCGCATCCCGCTCTGGACCCTGCGCGGCACCTACAGCCTGTTCCACGACTGGGGACCGCTGTCGGGCGGCTTCCTGGACGCCTACCTCGTCCCGGGCAGCATCGACACCACGGTGAGCCAGACGCCCATCCCGACCGCGAGCCCCTACTCGCCGCCCGAGACCGATCCGCAGCAGTTCGTCGACGCCTTCACGGCCTTCATCCCGCCCGCCGTCCGCAACGTCCTGATCAAGTCCGCCCTCGGCGGGCTCCAGTTCGTCCAGTACGATCACCTGCCCGCGCGGACGATGAGCAACAGCCGCTACGGGGCCCGGCTGGGGGCGATCGTCGACCGGGACTACACGACGAGCCTCTGGTTCTACCGCACGATCGCGCAGACGCCGGTGCCCCGCTTCCTGCCGCTCGACCTGTCGCGGGCGCCGCTGATCGTCGGCCCGAGCGGCAAGGGGCCCTCGCAGCTCATCACCGAGACCGTGCACGGCCTCACCACGGTCTTCGGGAGCGCCGTGAGCTTCTACAGCGCGCCCGTCAACGGCATCATCCGGGGCGAGGTCGAGTACTTCCTCGACGAGCCGGCCTTCATCCCGTCGGAGAACATCCCCTTCGAGCGGCTTGCGCGCCAGGCCGCGCTGCGCAAGTTCCTCGCCCTCGCCGGCGTCCGGCTGCCGGCGGGCCCGATCGCCGGTACCGTGCCGCGCGCCGACTTCCTCCGCTGGGAGCTCGGCTACGACCGCTTCTTCTTCTTCCGCCCGCTGAACCGCACGAACAGCTTCACGCTCGTCACGGCGCTCGTCGGCTCGTGGAACCTGAGCGAGACGTTCACCGAGGAGGACTTCCGCTTCTACGGCCAGCGAAAGCCCTCCGACACGGGGCTGAAGACGGGCGCCAACGTGAACCAGCTGAAGGCCATCACCGACCTGCCGAAGCTCCACACGGTCGACACCGACTTCGTCGATCTGAAGCCCGTCGAGTCGTTCGTCCAATCGACCTTGCAGACCGACTACCTGCACGGCCGCCTGACGCCCCGGGTGACGGCGATCATCAACCTGCGTGGCACCTACGCCTTCCCGTTGGGCCTCACGTACCGCTACTCGGACTCGCTGATCTTCGATCTCAAGTACATCATCCTGGCGGGCGGCTTCTTCCAGACCGGCTTCTTCCGCGACCGCGACCAGGTCTCGGCGCGCATGACCGTCCTTCTCAACTAGATCAGCGAGGGGCTCCGCCCCTCGCCCCGGCGGGCGAAGCCCGCCGGGTCCTCACTCCCCGCTCGCTTCGCTCGGCCGCGCGCGCGGCGCGCGCGGAGATTCGATCTCGAGTCGCGCTCGTAGCTTGCCGCGCGCGTGCTGTCGTTCGCGTGAGCGAGGGGACCGGCCCGGCTCCCGGTCCCGCCTTGGAGCTGAAGCCTCCCCCCGTAGCTTGGGGCGCGCGCGGAGGCTCGGGAGGTCGCCGTTCCGGCCCCCTCGCTCCCGCGCCGCGCGCCGCGCAAAGCCAGTCGCCGCGGTGCCGGCGAGGGGTGTCAGCGGCGTGCAAGGCGGGAAGGGGCGCCGCCGGCGGGGCCCCGGCGCGTCGCGCCGCCCCGCCAGGCCCGCCGGACCCACGCGTTTGACACCCTGCGACCGGCTCTCATAGTCTAGATAAATGATCGAGGCGCCGCAGGGCGGGAGGATCCGGGAGCCCGGCCGGCCCGCCTTGGGCGACTGGGCGAAGAACGTCGCCGAACGCGCGCTCGACCGGGCGGCCCGCCAGCCGGCGTGGGGCCGCCGGGGAAACCGCGAGAAGGAGCTGTTCGCGCTCCGCGCGCAGCACGTGCGGACGCTGTTCCGGGTGCTCGAGACGCTCGCCGCGGCGGTCAACATGGAGGCCCGTTCCACGCTGATCGCGGTCGAGAAGACGCTCAACCCGAAGAACCTGGGCGGCATCGAGGTGCCCGACGGGGCCCGGTTCGTGCTCAAGTTCCTGGAGCGACGGCTCGAGGTGGTGGTGAGCCCGCTGGTCAACATCGGCGGGCGTCCCGCCCCGGTCGGGGCCCTGGCGACCGCCTCGGTCATCCAGTACGACCCGGCGGATCCCTCGGGTGCGGACTGGTTCGACGTCACCCTGCGCGAGGACGGGACGTGGGTCCGCAAGATGCCCGACGGCGAGGCCACGCTGCCCGCCTTCGGGGAGAAAGAGGCCCGCCGCCTGCTCGAGTGGCTGGTGGGCTGAGAGGCAGTGTAGGTCAGCCCGCGGCCGCCCCCCGCGACTTGAGCGCCGCGACGTAGAAGGCGTTCGCCACCTCCAGGTCGTAGGCGCCCCAGCTTCCCTTGATGTCGACGGGGACCGCGGCGAGGTGGCCGATCGCCTCGCCGAGCGCGGCCGCGGCGAGCTCGGCGGCCGCGCCGCCCGGCTGGTCGAGGGCGGCCCCCACCCACCCGCGCACCGCGGCGAGCGTCGCGAGCGTGTAGTCGAGGAGCCGCGCCTCGGCCGCCAGCTGCGCGGGCGGGGCGCCGCTGGCGGTCGCGTCGTGGAGGAGGCTCCGCAGGGCGGGAGCGGCCGCGAGCGCCCGGTCGAGCGCGGTCCGGACAGCCTCCCGCGCGGGCGGCAGCTTCACGTCGCCGTAGGTGACGACGCGTCTCATGAGGGCCTCGAGCGCCGCGAGGTAGCGCGTCATCGGTCCGGCGGCCGCTCCGAAGCGACGGCTGCAGTGCGCCCGTCGCGCGGCGGGCGCGTCGGCCGGCCGGATCGCGGCGCGGGCGAAGGCCTCGAGGTTCGCGCCGTGCGCCCACAGGCTGTAGCGGCCGAAGGTGAGGCACGAGACGCCGCGCGCGCCGGCCCGGCGGTAGTACTCGAGGTCGGCGCCGCAGACCTCGACCAGCGGCACGGCGCAGCCTCCGAATAAGATCGCGTCGGCATAGTACTCGAACACGTGCACCCGTCCCGCGAAGCGTTCGAGGTGGCGCTCGAAGGCCTCGCGGTACGGGTGATTCGTCGTGCAGGCGGGGTCGTCGAGCGCGTGCGCGTAGCAGCGCTCGCGGGGTGCGAACTCGGCCGAGACGCTCGGAGCGGGGCGCACGGATGCGGGGGGTACCAGCGTGTCGTGGTAGGCGAGGTGGAAGACCCGGACGTCGCCGCCGAGCGCCTCGGCCACCGCGTTGCAGACGAGCAGCGCCTGGTCGCTCGGCGCGAGCGCCCGGCAGCGATCGCAGGCACACCAGCCGCCGCCGAAGGCGTCGAGGCCCCAGAGGTGGACGTCGGCGGCTCCGGCGAACGCCGTGCGGGCCCGGTCGGCCACCACCGTGAGCGCGCGGCTCGAGGGGCAGAGGTTGCCGAGATCGCTCCGCTCGCCGCGCGCCGTCATCGGGAAGTACTCGGGGTGGGCGGCGAAGAGCGAGCGCGGCAGCAGCTCGGTCAGCACGTGGCCGCCGAGCTCGAGCGCGAGGCCGCGGCGCGCGAGCTCGGGAGCCAGCTCCGGCACCGTCCACTGCGTGTCGTTGGCGGCGCGGATGAAGAGGAAACCGGTGGCGCCGGTCTTGGCCATCCAGTCGACGAACGCCACGTCGGACGGCAGGCGCTCGGCGAGGCGCGCCGGCACGCTGTAGTGCCAGGTCCCGAGGTCCGACGCATAGGCCCGTCGCGCGAAGGCGGGCCGGCCCTCGAGCGCCGGCACCGTCCGCACGGGCCGGCGAGGGAGCCGCTCGCCGTCCGGGCCGTCGGGCGACCACTCGCAGCCGGCGGCGGCGAGGAGCGCGTAGACGGCGGCGACGAGCGCGCGCGGCGTGGCCGCCGCGAGCGTCAGGCCGCCGGCGCGCGGGACGAGCGCGTACTCCGCCTCCGCCGGGGTGGCCGCGACGTCCCCGGAGAGACCTTCCCGGGACGGCGCGAGGTGGAGCCATGCGCCCGTCGCGCCCGGGAGCGTGCGCTCCGCCGGCGCGTCACCGAACAGGCGCGCCAGGTAGGCGGCGAGCTCGGCGGCGGCGAACGCGACCGGATCCGGCGCAGGATCGGGACGATAGAGCGCGCCGGCGGCGAGGCGGGCGAGGTCCATCCTAGCGCGCCTCGCGCGAGGCGTGCAGCGCGAACGACAGGAGCGCGTAGTACACGGGGAAGCCGAGCGAGGCCAGGACGACGGCGCGCGGCGGCGTGCCCGGGCGCGCCAGCACGGCGAGGACCGCTGCGCCCCAGCCGAGCCCGAGCGCGACCGTCAGCGGCCGCAGCGCCCGCGTCCGCGACGGGTACACGTAGCGGATCGGCACGAACACCGCGATCGAGAACGCGACGACGACCGCGGCGTTCGCGAGGCGTGGCCAGCCGAGCCCCCAGAGGTAGAACGCCACGATGTTCCAGTAGGACGGGAACCCGGTGAAGAAGTGGTCGGGGGTCTTGGCGTCGATGCGCGAGAAGCCGACGGCGCTCGCGAGCACGGGGCAGAGCGCCACCGGCACCGCGGCCCCTGCGGGGAGGAGGTCCGCGTGGAGCAGGAAGAGGGCGGGCACGATGACGTACGTGAAGTAGTCGACGATGTCGTCGAGCCGGGTCCCGTCGACGATCGGCAGGACCCGCTTCACCTCGAGCGCGCGCGCGAGCGTGCCGTCGATCGAGTCGACGGCGACGGTGTACGCCATCCAGGCCAGCGCCGGGCGCGCGGCGCCGCGCTCGGCGGCGAGCACGGCCAGGACGCCGGCCGCAGCGCTGCTCGCGGTCAGCAGGTGGACCGCCCAGGCTGCGGCGCGGCGAAGCGGCCCCGCGGCCGCGGTCACCCCGAGGTCTCGCCGCGCATCCCGGCCGCCATGGGCGGCCTTGTACTGCGGGGACGGGGGCGCCGCAACGACGAGACACCCCGGAGGGGCGTCAGCCGCGGCAGCGCACGCGGCGGCCGCCGCGCATCTCGGCACAGCTCAGGGACGACGTGAAGGCGGTCGCGCCGACCTCGAGGCTCGCGCTCATCACCGGGGCGCCCGCCATCGAGAGATGCGGGTGGCGGACGACGACGCGCGCCTGGTACGTGCCGCCGCGCGTGCGGCGGAGCGTGATCAGCCCCTGGTCGCTGCGGTAGCGCAGCCGGCCCGGCAGGCGCCCGCCGGCGCCGAGCGCTCCGCCCATTGCGGTGTCGATGACGACGCCGCCGGCATTCACCAGGAGCGCATGCGCCGCCGTCGTCGCCGCGCCGTCCGGCAGCGCGATCGACCCCTGCCAGACGAGGCGGCTTCGCTTGCCGAGCGTCACCGTGAGGCGGCTCACGAAGATCGGTGCGCAGGCCGTGTCGCCGGCCGGGCCGGCGATGAGCGGGCATGGGTCGCAGAGGTCGCCCTCGCCGTCCCCGTCGGTGTCGGTCTGTGAGGCATTGGCCATGCCCGGACAGTTGTCCTGGGCATCCGCGACGCCGTCGCCATCCTGATCCGGCACCCCGGGGTCCGTCGCGCCCGGATAGATGAACCGCACGCCGGCCATGTCGTCGGCGTGGACCGCCGCGCCGCGGCCGTCGAAGTGCGCGCGGTAGTACATCGTCGCGTCCTTCAGGACCGGGTCCGGCTCGTTGTCGTTCTCCGAGGAGTGGCCGAGGCCGATGGTGTGACCGATCTCGTGCGTCGCGACCTCCGCCAGGTTGGTCTGGTTCCAGAAAGAGCAGGCGCCGAAGCCGTTGTTGAAGGTGACGTTGCCCTCGGTGATGCGGTAGAAGGTCGTGCCGTTGACGACGTCGGTCTCCGACGTGGTGCAGAACCCGCCGAGCGCCAGCACGCCGCTGCAGGAGACCGGATCGGGGATCTCGCGGAACGGATCGTTGAAGACGAGCTGCGACACACCGTCGCAGCGGAGCGGCGCCGGCGCGGCCGTGCTGCCGCGCTCGAGCCGGATGCTGGCGCCCGTGACGTTCGTCCAGGCGGCGAGCGCCCCGTCGACCGCCGCCAGCGTGGCAACGGTGCCGAGCGCGTTGTCGCCGGCCGGGTCCATGCGGTAGACGACCGCCTGGCCGCCGTCGGCCTCGAACCACCGCGCGTGAGCGCCCGACATCAGCGTGAAGGCGTCCAGGGTCTCGCGCTCGAGACCGGGGTCGGTAACCTCCGGCGGCACGGTCACGAGCGGCGCCGCCGCGCGCGCCTCCTCATCGCCGACGGCTCGCCTGATGGTCCTGAGCAGGCTCGAGAGCAGCACGCGCCGGCGGGGGCTGCGGGCGCCGACGACGAGCCCGTCGAGCGACCGCTCGGCGTGCGTCACGCCCGTGAGCGGGTTGGTCGAGAGATGGAACTGCCCCATGCCGAGCGCGGTCGTGCGTGCGGTGCCGTCGCGGTACGCGCTCAGGAACAGCAGCTCGCGATCACCGACCGTGAAGGTCGGCGAGCCGGCGATCCATAGCTGGCGGCCGCTCACGCGGCCGCCTGGTTGCTTGAGCGTAACGAGACGGCCGACGTGGCCCTTCGCCTCCTGCTCCACCTCGACCGTCACGAGCGTGTTGATCGTGCCGTCCGCGGCGGCGACCGTCTCGATGTAGCGGACCGTGCCGACCACGATGGCATCGGCGGCGCGGGCGAGCGCCCGCTCCGTCATGGCGACGAACGTGGTGGCGCGCGCCCCGGTCGCGATCGTCGCGAGTGCAGCGGCGATGGTGAGCGTCTTGATGGTCCGCACGTCCTCTCCTCGGTGCGCCGCACAGCGCGCGAGCGCTGTGCCGTTGTGCAACCGGGGTGCCAGGAGCGGACGGGTCGCGAACCGAAACGAATTCGCGCGCTTGCTTGCGCTGGGCCAAGGCGCGGCGCAGGGCGGGCGCGGGCCGCCGCGTGACGACCGCCATTTCGGTGACGCTGGAGTTCGACTCGAGCTGGAATCTCCGCGCGCGCCGCGCGCGCGGCCGAGCGAAGCGAGCGGGGAGTGGGGACCCGGCGGGCTTCGCCCGCCGGGGCGAGGGGCGGGAGCCCCTCGCTGATTTAAACCGGCGGGACCGCGGCGGCCAGCAGCGGGGCGACGCTCGGCGTCTCGCCGAAGGCATCCACGGCCGCGGCGAGGCGGGCGACGGCCGCTTCCGGGAGGGCGCGCGCGGCGAGCGTCCGGAACTTCGCGTCGAGCTCGGCGGGCGCGGGAAAGTTCTCGGGGTCGCCGCGCGGATGCGACACGGACGCCTCGTGGACGCGGCCGTCACGCAGCGTGATGCGCACCCAGGACGGCCATTCGCGCGGAAAGACGGCGTCGAGCCGGCTGTCCCGCACGCCCACCACGCATGCCGCAAGCCGGAGCACCGTCGGGTCCGCGAGCCGCGGCGGCGCGAACTCCGCGGGTGAAGCGGCGCCGCACACGAGGGCGACGGCCATCCCGAAGGGGAGGCTGAACTGCGCGTCGACCACCGAGGCGGGCCGGCGCTTCGCGTCCAGCGGCTCGCACACGATCGGGTGGCCGGCGGCGAGCATGCCGACCTCGATGCGCTCGACGTCGGCGGGGTCGAGGTGATGGCGGGCGCGCAACGCGAGCGCGCCGTCGATGGGACCCTGCATGTACCGGCAGCAGGCGTGCGGCTTCACGCTCGTCCGCAGCAGCTCGTAGTCGCCGCTTCCCTCGAGCGCGGCCGGGTCGGCGCCGTCCGAGTAGGCGTGCAGGAACCCGGAGCGGCCCTCGAGGATCGTGGTCGGCGCGCGGAACCCGGCGCGGGCGAGGGTCGCGGCGTGGAGGCCCGCGAGCGCGGCCCAGCCGGGATGGAGCCGCTTGGTCCACGCGCCGTTGGCGAGGAACTCCATCGAGCCGGCGGCCTGGCTGCCCGCGATCCCGAGCGCGGCGGCGAGGCACGGCGCGTCGAGCCCGAGGACGAGCCCGGCGGCCGCCGCCGCGCCGAACGCGCCGCAGGTGCCGGTCGGATGAAAGCCGCGACGGTAATGGGAGGCGGGGCCGAGCGCCATCGCGAGCCGCGCGGCCACCTCGTAGCCCGCCACCGCCGCGTGGAGGACCGTCCGTCCCCCGGCGGCCGCGAGCTCCGCGGCGGCGAGCGCGGCCGAGAAGACGGTCGCGCCGAGGTGGATCGAGCCGCCCTGGTGGGTGTCGTCCATCTCGAGCGCGTGCGCGGCGGCGCCGTTGGCGAGCGCCGCGTGCGGCACCGAGAGACGCTCGGCGGCGCCGAGCACGGTCGCGCTCCCGCCGGCGCCGAGCCCGGAGAGGCCTCGCCGCAGCACGACGCTCGACTCCTCGCCCGCGCCGCCGAGCGCCACCCCGAGGTAGTCGCGGAGGAGATCGCGCGCCCGCTCGAGGACGGCGCGCGGCAGCTTCGCCCGGCCGATCGCCGCGACCTCGTCCGCGAGGCGCTCGGCGAGCGGCGTGTCGCTCACGGGCGGCTCCGCCTGCCGATGGCGCGCGCCGCGAACGCCTCGATCGCGGCGCGGGTCTCCGGCGCTCGCCACACGGCCCAGATCGGGTCTTCGCCCCCGGCGCGGGCCGCCGCGATGCGCGCGAGCCCGTCGGCCCGCAGCGCCCGCTTGCTCGCGGCGAAGGAGACGAGCGACCGCGCGGCGAGCTCGCCGGCCAGCGCGAGCGCGCGTGGCAGGAGCTCGGCCGCGGGCACGACGTCGTCCACCAGCCGGCGGACGCGGGCTTCCTCGGGTGCGTACGTCCGGCCGTGGAACAGCAGCTCGGGGAGGTACGGTCCCGCGCACGAGAAGCGGACGACCTCGAGCGCCGAGGTGGGGAAGGGGACGCCGACCTGGATCTCGGTGAGGCCGATGCGGCCGTCACCCTCGGCCGCGAGGCGGAAGTCCGCCGTCGCCGCGAGTACGGCGCCGCCCGCGATCGCATGGCCGTTCACCGCCGCCACCACCGGCTTCTCGAGCGCGAAGAGGCCGGTGAAGCCGTCGTCGAAGCGGGCCATGAACGCGCTCGCCTCGGCGCCCTGGTAGGTCAGGATCTCGAACAGGTCGAGGCCGGCGGAGAAGAAGCGCCCGGTGCCGGTCACCACGACGCCGTGCACGTCCGACGCTCGGAGCGCCGGAAGGGTCGTGCAGAGCGCGACGAAGAACTCCCGATTGAGCGCGTTGGCGGGTGGGCGGTCGAGCGTGAGGACCGCGAGCGGCCCCTGCCGCTCGAGGCGGAGCATGGTCGCCATGGAGGGTACCTTACTCGATCGGGCGCGCCGGCGGAAAGCCGCTCAGGCGTCGCGCGCGGCGGCGACGTGGCGCTGCCAGGCGGCGAAGCGAGCCGCGCGCTCGTCGGCGCCGATCGACGGTTCGAACAGGCGCTCGCGCCGCCAGGCACCCTGGAGCTCGTCGGTGGACGCCCAGACGCCGGTCGCGAGACCGGCGAGATAGCCGGCGCCGAGCGCCGCCGCCTGCAGGACGGCCGGCCGCTCGACCGGGAGCCCGAGCGCGTCCGCCTGGAGCTGGAGGAGGAGATCGTTGCGCGCCGCGCCCCCGTCGGCCCGCAGGGCCGCGGGCGGCGGGAAGGGACAGTCGGCGCGGAGCGCGTCGTAGACCTCCCGGCAGCGCCACGCGATGCCCTCGAGCATCGCGCGGACCACGTGCGCGCGGGTGGTCGCGCGCGAGATGCCGCCGAGCACGGCGCGCGCGCCGGCGTCCATGTGCGGCGTGCCGAGGCCCTGGAAGGCCGGGATCGCCCAGGCGCCGCCCGCATCGGGCACCGACGCCGCGAGGGTCCCACTCTCTGCCGGCGTGGCGATGACGCCGAGCCCGTCCCGGAGCCAGGTGATCGCCGCGCCCGCCGTGATGGCGGTGCCCTCCAGGCAGAAGGTGAGGCGTCCGGCGCGGCGCCATAGGACGAGAGGGTAGGCGCCCTGCATGGACCAGAGCGGGTCCGGGCCGGCGTTCAGGTCGAGCATGGCGGAGGTTCCGTAGGTGATCTTCACCTCGCCGGGCGTGAGCCGGAGCTCCCCCATCATCGCGGCCTGCTGGTCGCCGATGAGCGCCGCGATGGGGACCGCGGGAAGACCGAGCGCCGGGTCGATCGCCCCGAGGACGCCCTCGGAGTCGACGATCTCGGGCAGCGCCGTGGCCGGCACGCGGAGCGCGTCGAGGATGGCGGCGCTCCACTGGCGGGCGAGGAGGTCGAAGAAGCCGCTGCACGAGGCGTTGGAGGCGTCGGTCGCGGCCACGGCGCCGCCGGACAGCCGCCAGGCGAGCCAGGCGTCGAGGGTGCCGCAGCGGAGCCGCCCGCCCCGCACCCCCTCGCGGCTCGGATCGACACGGTCGAGGATCCACTCGACCTTGGTGGCGGCCGCGAGCGGACTCACGAACACGCCGTCCGCGAGCAGGCTGGTGCAGCGTTGAACGGTCCGGCCGTCCTGCCACGAGATGGCCGGATGTACGGCGCGGCCCGAGCCCGCCTCCCACACGACGGCGGTGCCTCGCTGCGTGGTGATCCCGAGGCCGCGCACGCCGTCGCGCGGGGCGTGCGCGAGCGCCTGGCCGAGGACGTCCAGCGTGGCGCGGAAGAGCGTCTCGGTGTCGTGCTCGACGAGCCCGGGCGCGGGGCAGGCCGGCAGCACCTCGCGGTACGCCTCGGCGTGCGGCGCGCCCGAGCCGTCCAGCAGCAGCGCGCGCACGCCGGTCGTGCCCGCGTCGAGCGCCAGCACGAACGAGTTCGGGGCCTCTTGACGCACCGCCCCGCCTTCTATTGCAATAGGGCGCCGCCGACAAAGGTCGCGAAGGAGACCAGCAAGCCATGCTCGTCAAGATGCGGCCGGACGCGACCAAGGACGAGGTCGCCGCGGTCGAGAGGAAGCTTCACGGTCTGGGCTACAAGACCGGGAAGCTCGTCGGCACCGAGATCACCCTGATCGGCGTCTACGGCGACATCTCGCGCCTGCCGGAGGGCGAGATCGAGGAGCTCGCGGGCGTCGAGCAGCTCATCCCCATCTCCAAGGCGTACAAGCGCGCGGCGCAGAAGGGGTCGCCCGACCAACCCATCTACCAGACCGTCGCGATCGGCCCCGTCGTCTGCGGCGGGGACGAGCTCGTCGTCATCGCCGGCCCGTGCTCGGTCGAGAGCGAGACGCAGATCATCGAGGCGGCCCGCATGGTGAAGGAGGCGGGCGGCCAGTGCCTGCGCGGCGGGGTCGTCAAGTACCGGTCGAGCCCCTACAGCGGCTGGGAAGGGCTCGGCTCGACGGACACCGAGTCCCTCAAGCGGGGGCTCGCGCTCATCGTCAAGGCCGGTCGCGAGTTCGGGCTGCCGACGGTGGTCGAGATCCTCGATCCGGGCGACGTGCCGGTCTACGAGGACGCCGGCGTCGACTGCTTCCAGGTGGGTGAGCCGAACAGCAAGAACCAGGCGCTGCTGAACCGCCTCAGGACGACGGCGCTGCCGGTCATCCACAAGCGCGGCAACTCGCTCGACACGGAGGCCTACCTGCTGTGGGTCGAGCGCATCATGAGCGGCGGCAAGGAGAACGTGATCCTCTGCGAGCGGGGGATCACGAGTGCCACCCGCTACACGCGCAACACCCTCGACGTCGGGTCGGTCGCGGCCTTTCACTACCAGCTCTCGGGCCTGCCGGTCGCGGTCGACGCGTCGCATGGCACCGGCATCCGCGATCTCGTGCACCCCGCGACGCTCGCCGGCATCATGGCGGGCGCCTCGATCGTCCTGGTCGAGGCCCATCCGAACCCGCTGATCGCCAAGTCCGACGGCTTCCAGGGCCTCTTCCCCGAGCAGCTGCGGGCGCTCGTGCGGGCGGCGCGGGAGACCTGGACGCTCCGCCGCCGGCTCGACCGCGAGTACCAGCCCTCGGCCGTCCTCGAGCGCGACTACATGGCGCGGATGCAGACGGACCGCGAGCGGCTCTTCAAGTCGTAGGCATTCCGGTCCGATGCGTTGACCCACGCTGGGGGCGGGACTAGCGTGGCCCCCATGGCGAGGCCCGCCCCCAGAGAGGTCGACGAGGAGACCATCCAGGTCCCCGCCAGCGTGCGCTTCCCCGTCGAGCTCACACCACCCGACGGCTTCGACCCTGCGCGGCTCGAGACGTGGCCGCGCGTCGAGGGCCGGCTCGAGTGGGTCGAGGGGAGGCTCCTCTACATGCCACCGTGCGGGAAGATGCAGCAGCACACGGTCGCCGACCTGGTCACCACGCTGGGGATATGGGTCCGCTCCCATCCAGGGTTCGTGGTCGGGACGAACGAGGCCGGCGTGCGGCTGGGAGAGGACACGCGGGGCGCGGACGCCGCAGTCTGGCGCCGCGCCGACGTGGACGTTCGCGACCCGGGGCTGGGGCGCGGCACCCCCATCCTGGCTGCCGAGGTGGCGGGGCGCTACGAAGGTAGGGCAGCGCTCCGCGACAAGGCGCGCTGGTACCTCGAGCGGGGCGTCGCGGTCGTATGGCTCCTCTTTCCGAAGGAGCGTGAGGTCGTCGTCGTGACACGCACGGGCGAGAGTCGGCATCGAATGGGCGAGCGACTGCCGTCCGACCCCCGCCTGCCCGGTCTCGAGCCGCTGGTCGAGGAGCTCTTCCTGCAGGTGTCGACCGAGCCCGCCTGAGCGCCGATCGTTTGCGCGCGACCCCTCCCCGCGCCATAAGCGTTGCGCCATGTCGCGGCACGCCGCCGGGAGCGTGCTCCTAGCCCTCGTCGCGCTTGCGTGCGCCTGCACGCATACGGTCTCGGCCCATCACAGCGGCAGCGTCTCGAAGGACCGCGTCGCGATCGTCACGACGCGCACCTGGCGACACGGGCTCGTCCCGCTCGTGCCCGCGTACGGCTGGGTCACGGGCGTGGACGGACGGCCGTGTCGGGCCGACACCGTCGAGGTGCTGCCGGGGATGCACACCTTCATCGTCCAGCGTGACCCACAGCGGGCCAGCCGCCGCGGCAGCCAGACCCCGTGCGCCGTCACCTTCAACGCCGAGCCGGGGCACCGCTACCGCGTGCACTACGCCCTGGTCGCGGGCACGCCGCGCGCGACGATCGACGACGACCGGGCAGGCCCGCTGCCAGTCCTCTGCACGGTGCTGCGGCCGCCGCCCGTCCTCGCCGGGCCGGAGCTCAGGTGAGACGCACGCGGCCGGGCGGCCTCAGGCGATCAGCGCGCCCGGGTTCATCATCCCGGCCGGATCGAGCGCGCGCTTGAGCGCCAGGAGCACCGGGTAGGCGCTGCCGAGCTCCTCGGCCAGCCACGAGGCGCGCAGCCTCCCGATCCCGTGGTGATGTGAGATGGTCCCGCCGCCGTCGAGCGTCGCCCGCAGCGCGCGCGACCACGACTCGAGGTAGAGGCGCTCGGCGTCGGCGAAGTCGGCGGGCTTCAGCACGAAGGTGAAGTAGATGTTCGCGCCTTGCGCGTAGCAGTGCGAGCTGTGGCCGCTGGCGACGAGCGCTCCGTCGACCCCGCCGAGCACGGTCGTCACCGCGGTGTAGAGGGCGCCCAGACGGTCCCAGGTGGCGGCCACCTCGATCGTGTCGGCCACCATCTCGCGATCGAGGAAGAAGTCCCACGACGGGACGACGTTGCGGTGCTCGAGCCAGTGCGCCACCGGCTCCGGCCCCACGGCCGACCCGCCGAGGGCCGTGGCGGTGGCCGCGCTGGCGGCGAGCTCGCCGTCGACGAGGCCCGCCGGCCCCTCCGACACGACGAGCAGCAGACAGGCGTCGGCCGCCGCCCAGGCGGAGAAGTTCCGTGCCGCTTCCGGCGCATCGTAGAGGCGGAGCACCGCCGGCCGCCAGCCGACACGGACGATGCGGCGCATCGCCTCGAGGCCGTCGTGGAAGGTCGAGAAGGCGAAGCTCGCAAGCTCACGGCGCTCGGGGAGCGGGTGGAGGCGCAGCGTCACCTCGGTGATCACGCCGAGCGTCCCCTCGCTGCCGAGGAAGATCTCGCGCACGCTCGGGCCGGCGGACGCGCGCGGGACCGGTGCCGTGCGGACGATGTCGCCGCTCGGCAGAACCGCCTCGAGGCCGAGGCAGAGGTCCTCGATGTTGCCGTAGCGCGTGGAGAACTGCCCCGCTGCCCGGGTCGCCACCCAGCCGCCGACCGTCGAGCGGTCGATCGACTGCGGGTAGTGACCGCTCGTGTAGCCGCGCGCCCCGACGGCCGCCTCGTAGGCGCCGCCGAGCATGCCGGCCTGGGCGCACGCGTACAGCGCGGTGTCGTGCACCTCGAGGAGCGCGTTCATCGCCGAGAGGTCGATCACCAGCGAGCGGTCGGGCGGCGTGGCGCCGCCCACCACGCCCGAGCCGGCGCCGTACGGGACCACCGCCACCCCGAGGCGCTGCGCCGTGCGGACTGCCGCCGCCACCTCGGCCGTGCTGTGCGGCCGGACGACGCACGCGGGTCCGCCCGCGAGCCGGCCCTGGCGCGCACGCAGATGGGCGAGGATCCAGTAGTCCGTGCGATGGGCGGCGAGCGTCGCGGCGTCCTCCGCGACGCGGTCGGCGCCGAGCTCGCGGACGAGGGCCCGGCCGATCTCGGTCATGACATCCTCCAGCTGGCCGCCAGGGCGCGATACGCGTCGATCTCCGCGGCGGTCCGGGCGGACGTCCACCCGAGTCGTGCCGCCGCCATGCTCGCCACCGTCTCCAGCCCATCGAGGCCCTGGTGGGGATCGAAGAGCAGCAGGCGGGTGCGGCGCTCGAGGAGGTCCTCGAGCGTGAGCGTCATCTCCGCGTCGAGGACGTGCTCCACCTCGCCGCGGAGCACGATGGGCAGCCCCGGGACCGTCTCGCCGCCGCGCGCGGCGATCGTTTCCGCCTCGGCTCCGTAGAGCCGCACGAGCCGCTCGGCTGCTCCGGCGGGCAGGGCCGGGAGCTGCCGCGCGACCTCCTCGGGGAGGCGCTCGCCGCCCGGGAGCGGCACGCCGTCCGTCCGGCAGGGCGCGCGGTGACCCAGGCGCTCGCACACGAGGTCGACGACCCGCTCCGCCATCCGGCGATAGGTGGTGAGCTTGCCGCCCGCGATCGAGACGAGGCCGGTCGCCGCGTCAACCATGATCTCGTCCTTGCGCGAGATCTCCGACGGCCGCTTTCCCTCCTCGTGCAGCAGCGGACGAAGACCGGCCCACGTGCCGGTCACGTCGGTCGGGGCGAGCGGCGGGCCCGTGAAGCAGCGGTTGGCGGCGTCGAGCAGGTAGTCGACGTCCCCCGCGGTCACCTCGGGATGGTCGACGGGCGGACCGTGGTCGGTGTCGGTCGTGCCGATGTAGGTCGCACCGTCGCGCGGCACGGCGAACACCGAGCGACGGTCGCGCGCCTGCATCACGACGGCATGGCGGACGGGCAGCCGGGCGTGCGGGACGACCAGGTGGATGCCCTTGGTCAGGTGGAGGCGGGGGCCCCCGCGCGCGCCCGCGAGCGCCCGCACCTCGTCCACCCAGGGGCCGGCGGCGTTGACCACCACGCGCGCCGACACGCGGTAGTCGGCGCCGCCGAGCCCGTCGTGCAGCCGGAGGACCGTCTCGGCCGACCCCGGGTCGAGCGCGGTGACCGCCACGTGATTCACGCAGCGTGCGCCGGCCGCATGCGCGCCCTTCACCGTGGCGAGCACGAGTCGCGCGTCGTCGGTCAGGTACTCGGTGAAGGTGGCGGCGCCGAAGAGGTGCCGTCCGTCGAGCGTGGGCTCGTGATGGAGGGTCTCCTCTCGGCTCCACATCGCGTGCCGCTCGTCGGCCGGCACGCTCGCGATCTTCTCGAAGGTCCAGAGCCCGACGGCGAGCTTCGCGTGCATCGCGCGGCCGTAGGTCGGCATCACCATGCGCAGCGGGGCCGTGAGATGGGGCGCGAGCCTTCGCAGGACCTGACGTTCGGTCGCCGACTCGCGCACCAGCGCGACGTCACCCTGCTCGAGGTAGCGGACGCCGCCGTGGATGAGCTTCGAGCTTCGGCTGCTCGTCCCGGCGGCGAAGTCGGTGCGCTCGATGAGCGCGACCACGAGGCCGCGGAGCGCCGCGTCGCGCGCGATCCCGGCGCCGGTGATGCCACCGCCGACGACGAGCAGGTCGAGCCGCTCGGCCGGCAGCCGCGCGAGCGTGGCCGCGCGCGTCTCGGGCGAGAGCGGCGGGGCCATCGCCGCGCCCGATCAGCGCTCGGCGTGGAGCTCGGCCAGGGTGGCCTGCGCTTCGGCCACCTTGTCGGCGCGGCCCTGTTCGCGCGCGATCTGCAGCGCGCGGGTGGCGAAGGCGAGCGCCTCGTCGCGGTCGCCGCGCGACTCGCACGTCTTGGCGAGCATCAGCCGCGACTCGACGGCGTCCGGGTCCTTCTGCAGCACGCGCCGCAGCAGCGTCTCGCCCCGCTGCGCATCGCCGCCCAGCATGCGAGGCAGGCGGATGAGCAGGATGCCCTTGGCCGCCATGGCCTCCGTGTAGTCCGGATTCAGCTCGAGGGTCCGGTCGATCTCGGCCGTCAGGTGCCGGAGCTGGAACACCGAGGAGAGCGTCTCGCCGTCGAGCCGCATGAGCTCGCCCATGTTGCAGAACACCGCGAAATGCGCCTCGGCCGACTGGCCGTCCAGCGCCACGGCCCGGTCACCGAGGGCCTGGCCGATCTGGAAGTGCGCCTGACGCTCGTCGCGCCCCGTCGAACGGCGACCCTGCTCGCATTCGGCGAGACCGCGCCTGGCGAGCTCGAGGGCCGTGGACTCCGCGGCGCCCGCCGGCTGCGGAGCGGATCCGAGAAGCACCGCCGCGGCGGCGATCATGAACCGAGGGACGGGCACGCGAATTCCGGATGATGCCGGAGCCCGTTTTGAGTGTCAATTCTCAGTAGCCCAAGCGACGGATATGCGCGTCGTCGAGACCAAAAAAGTGTGCAATCTCGTGTACTACGGTGGTTTGAACCTGGCGCCGGAGCTCGGCCGGAGTCCGAAAGTGGCGCAGCAGCGGGCCGGCGAAGATCGTGATTCGGTCCGGCAGATGGCCCGCGAAGTCGTGCGGTCGGGCCGCGAGCGGCACGCCTTGATAGAGGCCGAAGAGCGTGGCGCGTCGCGGGTCGAGGCCGAGGCTGCGCAGCAGCGCCGGCGCCGGCTCGTCCTCGATCACCACCGCGACGTTCTGAAGAAAGGAGGAAAAATCGGCCGGGATCTCGTCGAGCGCGTCGACAACCAGCCGCTCGAACTCCGCCCGCTCCATGGTCACGCGCGGCGACACTATCTGGGGAGCAGCAGCGAAACGAGCCAAGCGACGGCTGGAATGAACATCACCCACGCTATCCAGGTCAGCCTCTCCCAGCCCTGCATGTCCGCGGCATTCTCTACAGCCGGTTGAGCCCGTTCAAGGCCGCCACCTTGTAGGCTTCCGAGAGCGTCGGGTAGTTGAAGACGGTGTCGACGAAGTAGTCGATCGGCCCCCCGAAGGCGAGCACGGCCTGGCCGATGTGCACGAGCTCGGAGGCCTTCTCGCCGATGATGTGCACGCCTCGGAGCCGGTGCGAGGCGCGCTCGAAGAGCAGCTTCAGCATGCCCGCCCGATCGCCGATGATCTCGCCGCGCGCGATCTCGCGAAAGAAGGCCTGTCCCGCCTCGTAGGGCACGCGCGCGCGGGTCAGCTGCTCCTCGGTCTCGCCCACCATCGAGATCTCGGGGATGGTGAAGATGCCGTACGGGAGCCGCGTGCCCTCGCCGTTCACGGGCAGACCGAAGGCATGCGCCATCGCGAGCCGTCCCTGGTGCATCGACGTGGCGGCGAGGCTCGGGAAGCCGATCACGTCCCCGACGGCGTACACGTGCGCCACCGCCGTCTGGAATTGCGCATTCACCTCGATGAGGCCGCGCCGCCCCGCCCGGAGCCCGGCACGCTCGAGCGCCAGGTCGGCCGTGTTGCCCTCGCGCCCGACCGCGTAGAGGAGCTTCTCGCCGACCACGGCCTTGCCGCTGCGCGTCTCGGCGACGATGCGGTCCGTCGTCTCCCGTCGCACCTCGGCCACCTCCTCCCCGAGGCGCAGCGTGATGCCGTGCTCGCGCATGCGGGCGACCAGCAGCTCGGCGATCTCGGCGTCGGCGAAGTCGAGCACGCGAGCGCGGGCGTCGACGAGCGTCACCTTGGTGCCGAGCATGGCGAACATGCAGGCGTACTCGCAGCCGATCACGCCCGCGCCGACGATGGTGAGCGTGCGCGGCACGCGGTCGAGCCGCAGGATCGAGTCGCTGTCGTAGACCCGCTCGTCGTCGAACGGGATCGCCGGGTCGCGTGCGGGCCGCGAGCCGGTGGCGATCACGATGAAACGGCCGGTGAGCTCGCGCCGCGCGCCGTCGCCGTCGAGCACCTCGACGCGGTGCGGATCGAGGAAGCGCGCCGTGCCGGCCACCGCCGTCACCGCATTGCGGTCGAGCTTGTGCTCGAGCACCTCGAGCTGCCCGCCGATCACGGCCTCCTTCCGCCGCATGAGGTCGTCCACCGACAGGTCCTTGCGGAGCGTCGTCTGGATGCCGTAGAGCGAGCGCTGCTTGACGCCGGCGATGTAGAGGATGGTCTCGCGCAGCGTCTTGCTCGGGATGGTGGCGGTGTGGAGGCAGTTGCCGCCGAGCCGGCCGGGCCGCTCGATCACCGCGACGCGGCGGCGCAGCTTGGCCGCCTGCATCGCGGCCTTCTCGCCGGCCGGCCCCGAGCCGATGACGACGACGTCGAACTCCGAGGACATGGCTCCCGTGGAGTATCGGCCTCGAGGCTGACGCCCTTGAGGGGCCGCCTTGCCTGCTCGCGGGCGAATCCGGTACTGCCCGCGCCATGCAAACCATCCGCTTCGGCATCCAGACGCCCCAGGAAGGGGCGACCTACGAGACGCTCGCCACGCACTGGCGCGAGGCCGACGCGCTCGGCTTCGACTCGATCTGGCTGAACGACCATTTCTACCCGGTCGTGCGGCCGCGGACGGAGCCGCAGCTCGAGGCCTGGACGGTGCTCGGGGCGCTCGCGCGCGAGACGTCGCGCATCCGGATCGGCATCCTCGTCACCTGCAACTCCTACCGCTCGCCGGCGCTGGTGGCGAAGATGGCGGCGACGGTCGACGTGCTGTCGGGAGGCCGTCTGGTCCACGGCATCGGGAGTGGCTGGTACCAGAGCGAGTACGAGGGCTACGGCTACGACTTCCCGCCCGTGGGCGTGCGTCTCGCCCAGCTCGACGAGGCGCTCCGGGTGCAGAAGCTCCTCTGGAGCGAGGAGCGCGCTTCCTTCGCGGGCAGGTACTACCGGCTGAGCGAGGCCTGCTGCCTGCCGAAGCCCGTCCAGCGCCCGCACCCGCCCATCCTGATCGGCGGGGGCGGCGAGCGCGTGCTTCTCCGGCTCGTCGCGCGGCACGCCGACGTCTGGAACCACGGCGGAGACGTCGCCGAGCTCGAGCACAAGCTCGGGGTGCTGTGCCGGCACTGCGCCGCGGAGGGACGCGACTACGAGGCGGTCGAGAAGTCGTGGTTCGGCAACGTCATCGTCGACCCGGACCCGGCCCGCGCGCAGGCCCGGCTCGAGCGCGCGGCCACCGCCTGGGGTATGACGCCCGCCCAGATGGAGAGCCGCGCGCTGGTGGGCACGCCGGAGCGCGTCGTCGAGCGCGTTCGCGAGTACGTCGCGGTGGGCGTCACGCACTTCATCGGCCTCTTCGGGCGCGTGGAGGATCTCCGCGGCACGCGTCTCTTCGCCGAGCAGGTGCTGCCCGCCTTTCGCTGACGCCTGCCCGTCGTCGGCGTCCATTTCTGGACGCTCGGCGGGGAGTCCCGACCGCCCGGGCCCTCCGCGGCCGGCCCTGGCGGCGGCACGTCGGTTGCAGCGAGGCTCCCGAGGTCCACGACCATGCCCGTGTTCCGCAAGCGCCGCGCGCGAGCCGGCGGGTCGCCGGCCGACGCGCCCAAGCCCGTCCGTCCGCGCCCGCCCGGCCTGGCCGAGCGCCTGGCGCGCATCGCGGCCGAGGCGGCGCCCGAGGAGGCCCTCGAACCGGCGCTGCAGGCAGTCCTCGAGGAGAGCGGCGTGCACGCCGGCGCGCTCTGCCTCTTCGACCCGCGCCAGGGGGTGCTCAGGCTCGCCGCCGAGAGCGGGCTCTCGGACGAGGGTTGCCGCCGCCTGAGAACGGTCCGCCGAGGCGATCCGGCCGGGTGGGACATGCCGCTGCACGGCCTCATGAACGGCCGCGCGTATCTGATCGAGAGCGCGGCCCGCAACCGCTACGTGCCGCGACTGATCGAGGCGGCGGCCTCGGTCCGGACGGTCGCCTGCCTGCCGCTCAATGCGGGGCCGGCCCCGGTCGGGAGCCTGATCCTGGTCGCCGTCGCCCCGCGCGCCCTCGGCGAGCGCGACGTCCGGGCGCTGGAGCCGGTGCTCGGCGACCTCGCGCGCATGATCGAGGCGACCCGTCGCCGGCCGCTGGCGACGGAGACGTCGGCAGGATCGCCGCCCGGATCGCCGGCCGCGAGCGCCGCGACGGCCGGGCTCGTCGCGGCGCGGGATCGGTTGCTCGCCGAGCACGAGCGACTCGCCGCCGAGCTCGCGGCGCGCACCGGCGAGGTCGAGCGCCTCGGGAGCGCGCTCGATGCCGCCGCCGCCGACCGGGCCCGTTTGACGGCCGAGCTCGAGGGGGCGCGCCGTGTCGCGGACCAGGTGACGCCCCTCACCGCCGCCCTTGCCGAGGCGGAGCGGGCGCGGGCGCGGCTGGCCGAGGCGCTCGGGGGCGCCGCCGCCGAGCGCAGCGAGCAGGCGCGCGGGGTGGCGGCGCTCGAGGCCGCGCGGACCGAGGCCCAGCAGCAGAGCGAGGGCGCGCGCGCCGAGCTCGCTGCCGCGCGCCAGGTGGCCGCCGAGGCCGCGGCTGCGGCCGCCGCCAGTCTGGCCGAGCAGCGGCGGCAGGTTGAGCGTCTGGAGGCGCGCCTGGCCGACGGCGAGGCGGCCGCGGCCCGGCGCGTGGAAGCTGCGCGCGAGCGGGAGCGGGCGCACCAGCGGGCGGCGGAGGAGCTGCGCGCGACGCTGGCGCACGAGCGGCGCCTGCGCGAGGAGCGCGAGGCGGCGGAGCGCAGCGCGAGCGACGGCCGGGCCGAGCTCGAGCGGGCGCACGCGGCCGCGGACGAGGCGGCGCGCGCGCACGCGGCGGCGAACGCGGACGTCGAGGCGACGCGGATCGCGCTGGCGCAGACCACCCACGTGATCGAGGCGCTGGAGGACGAGGCGGCCCGCGCGCAGAGCGAGATCCTGCGCCTCGAAGCCGAGCTGACAGGCGCCGCCGGCGAGCGCACGCGCCTCGAGGACACCCTCGCGGAGGCACGCGCGCGGGTGGACGAGGCCCGCGAGCGGGACGGACGGCTCGAGCGTGAGATCGCCCGTCTGCGCCGCGAGCTCGACCAGACGGCGGCCGTCGGCCGCGAACGCGTGGCGGAGAGCGCCGGGCTGGGTGCTCAGCTCGAGAGCCTCGCGGCGGAGCGCGACCGCCTGCGGGAGACGGTCGCCGGGCTCGAGGCCGAACGCGATCGCCAGGCCGCCGAGGCCGCCGCGCGCGCCGGCCTCGACGAGGCGCTCGCCCGGGAGCGGGCCGAGCGGGGACGTCTGGCGGCCGCGCTCGCCGAGGCGGAAGCGGCGCGCGGGGCGCTCGAGGCGGCACACGCACGCCAGGCGGCGGAGGCGGCGGCACGCGTGGCGACGCTCGAGCGCGAGCTCGAGCACCTCGCGACGGCGCGGCCGCCGGTCGAGACGCCGGTCGAGGAGGCGCGAGGCGAGACGGACGGCGCACCGATGCAGGTCGTCACCGTGGGCGCCGGACCGGGGGCGGGGGGACGGCCGCGGCCCGGCAGCGGAGCGCTGCGCGTCGTCGTGCTCGATGGCGACGCCGCCTGGGAGTCGGGCGGCACGGCCGGAAACGACGTCGTCGTCCTCGCGCCGGGCGAGAACCTCGCCGCCCGCGTGACCGAGATCGCGCCGGCGCGCGTCGTCGTGAACCTCGCGGCGCGCGGGGCCCTGGGAGCGCTCCACAGCCTCAGGGCGAGCGGCTGCACGGCGAGCTTCTGGGGTTGCGTGGCTACGCCCGCCGCCGACCGGGGCGTCGCGCTCGGCACGATCGAGGCGTCGCGCTGCCCGCTCGACCCCGAAGCGATCGTCGCGACGCTCGGCAGCCACGTCGGGCGCGGGACCCGCGTGCTCACCGCGGGCACCGATGTGGATGCCCTCATGAGCCTGCGCCAGGCGCTCGCGCGGCTCGGCGCCTCCGTGTCGATGGCGTGGGACGGCAAGCAGGCCGGCGACCTGCTCACCGTCGTCCAGCCGGAGGTGGTGGTGGTGGACCTCGGTCTCACGCGCCGCGACGGCTACCTGATCGCGGCCCGCCTCGGCGGCCTCGAGGCCGCGCCCCACGCCGTCCTCGTCGAGTGCGCCGACGATGCGGCGGAGGGCTTCGCCGCGGTGCTCGCCGACCCGAGCGTCGCGGGTCGCGCGAAGCCGCTCGACCGGGTGCTCGCGGAGCTACTGACGCGTCACGAGCCCGAGCCCGCACACCAGCGTCGCCCGCGCATCCGCGCCGTCGGGCTGACCCGGAAGTAGGCGGGCGGTGGTCTCAGCCTGCGGCCCGCGCCCCGGGCGGTGCCCCGGGTGACCTGCGGATCGCCGCGATCAGCTCCTCGGGATCGACCGGCTTCTCGAACACGAGGTCGGCGCCGCGTGCCCGGGCCTCACCCGCGCTCAGCTGGGATCCCCAACCCGAGACGAGGACGACGAGCGTCTCGGGCGATCGCTCCTTGATGGCTCGCGTGATCTCCCAGCCGGACCGGTCGGGGAGGCCGACGTCGGTGACGACGAGCGCGAAGCACTCGGTGGAGAGCGCCGCGAGCGCCTCGGTCACCGTGCTGGCGCGGGCGACGTCGTAGCCCTGCCGGGCGAGCAGCTCGGCGGTGGCCTCGCGCACCGTCGAGTGGTCGTCGACCACGAGCGCGCGGCCCAGCCGGCGTGGGGCGGGTTCGTCGGTCGCCCGCCAGGCGAGCACCGGGGGCTCCGCGGTCGGGAAGGAGAGACAGACGGCGGTGCCGCGCCCGGCCTCGGACTCGATGAAGACCGAGCCACCGTGCGCCCGGACGATGCCGTAGACGGTGCTGAGACCGAGCCCGGAGCTGCCCCGGTGGGTGGTGAAGAAGGGGTCGAACGCCCGCTGCCGCTCCTCGGCGGTCATGCCCCGGCCGCTGTCCCGGATCGCGATGCGGATCTCACCGCCGCTCTCGAGCGCCGACACCTCGATCGTCCCGCCCTCCGGCATCGCGTCGAGCGCGTTCAGGAGCACGTTGAGGAACGTCTCGCTCAGCTTGGCGCGGTTGCCCACGATCTCCGGCAGCGGGTCGATCGAGACCTGCAGGCGCACGGGTCGGCCTTCGTGGAGGATGCGGGGCTCGAAGAGCTGCACGACGTCGCGCAGCACCGGACCGACGTCGAGCCGCTCCATGCGCCCGCTGTCGTCGCGCGCGAAGGTGAGCAGCCGCCGGGTGAACCCGTGGCCGGTGTCGACCGCCTGCTTGATCGCGCCGAGCGAGCGGCCGACCGCCTCGGGCACGCCGGGCTGGCGGCGGAGCGCCGCGACGTGCAGGCCGATGGCCTGCAGGATGTTGCCGAACTCGTGGGCCACCTCGCCGGCGAGCTCGCCGAGAGCGGTCAGGTGCTGCGACTGGCTGAGGACGGAGCGCGCGTCCTCGAGCTCGCGATCCCGCTCGTCGAGTTGCCGCGCCCGCTCGGCAGACGCGGTGACGTCGCGGAAGGCATGCAGTGCGCCGGCCGGCGTGCCCGTCTCGTCCGCCAGCGCCACGATGCGGTGCTGGAGGGTGCGCGGCGGGGCGCCCGGCGTGTGGAGCTCCCAACGGTCCACCTGGGGTGTCCCCGGCTCGGCCATGAGGTCGACCGGGCGCAGGCGGTCCGCCAGTGCCGGCAGCCGGAGGCCGGTCAGGCCCCCGGCCGCCGCGCCGAGGAGCAGCTCCATGCGCGACGAGGCGTACTCGATCCGGCCTTCCGGATCGACCAGGAGGAGGCCCTGCTCGGCCGGGACGTCGCGCACGCCGAGCCGAGCGAGCCGTTGCCCGAGCTCCTCGAAGGCGCAGCGCACGCCGGCGAGGAGCCCGGCGTCGTCGATCGGCTCGAGCGCGCCGACGACGAGGAAGTGGTGGCTCGCGCCACCCCCCAGTGCGAGCGCCGTCAGGCTGCAGCCGCGACCACCCCCACCTCGCGCGAGCTTCGTGGCGACGGGGCCCGCGGCGCCGCTCGCCGAGGCCTCCGCGACCAGCTCGCCGATCGTCGCGCCGTCCTGGACGAGCTCGGCAAGGCTCCGGCCCGTCACCTCGTGGCGCTCCATGGCGAGGGCGGCGACCGCGGCGTCATTGCACGCGATCACCCGCGCCTCCCGGTCCACTACCCATGCGGGTTCGGCGAACAGATCGGCTGCGTCGTGCAGAGGGAGGGGCATCACGTCACATTGGTGGTCGATATCACGTCTTTACGCTAGGGGTGCTCAGCCGGTCAATCCCTTTTCGTAACATAAAACGTCGATTTGACAGATTCAAATCCGAGCCGTAGGGTGCGGCGCCAGATGCTCCGGCATGAGTTGGACGATCAGACGCCCGAGATCGTCGGCCTGCTCGACGAGTTCCAGGCGGCTGAGCGTGCCGGAGCAGACGCGGTGGACCAGTGGGTCGCCGTGTGTCGCGACGCCCGCCTGCGGGGCGGGCTCAAGGTGATCCGGACTCGCGACCGCGGCCACGCCTCGCTCGCCGAGGCCCGCCTGCGAGCGCTCGGTGGCATGCCCTCGGCGCGAGCCGGCCGCGAGCTCGCCGCGCTGCTCGCCATGCTCGCCTCCCCGGACGTGACGGACCGCGCGAAGCTCGCCGCTCTGCTGGCGCGCTTTCCGGGCCAGCTCGAGGATCCGCTTGCGGAGGTGGTCCACCGGATCGACCAGGACGACGAGACCCGCTCGTTGCTCGAGACGATCGCCGACGACGAGCGCACGAGCCTCGCGTGGCTGCGCCGGATGAGCGACACGCTGGAGCACGAGCGCGAGTGAACGGCGCGCCCGGCTCGAGCCTGGTGCTGCGCTTCCTGGACGCCCTCCGCGCCGCCGAAGCGGCGGGCGCGGCGGTGGTCGACGCGTGGGTCGCCGTGTGTCCGCTGCCGAGCCTGCGCGGCGGGCTCCGGACCATCGCCGAACGGGAGGCCGGGCATGCGGCGCTCCTCGAGGAGCGGCTGCGCGAGCTCGGGGGCACGTGTGACGCCGCGGTCCCCGACGCGATGCGGGCGGCCGCCGTCGCACGCTTCGGATCGTCCGAGGTGCCGGACGAGGAGAAGCTCGGGCTCGTGCTCGCGCGCTATCCGGAGGAAGGCAGCGTGCGGCGGCCGATCGCGCATGTGCTCGAGCTGCTGGACCCGGACCTCGAGACGCGCGAGCTCCTCCGCCTGGTGGCCGAGGGCGAGGGCGCAACCGTGGCGTGGCTGCGGGCCTACCACGCCTCGCTGCGCGGCTGAGAGCCCATGCGCCGCCTGGTGCGGCCGTCGTGGGGATCCCCGTCCCTTGATCGGCACGGATTCTCCCCGGTATGGTCGACCAGAATTCTGGTCGACAAGGAGGAGGCGCCGGTGGCGCGAACACTTCCTGTATCCGAGGTGAAGACACGCTTGCCGGAGCTAGTCGCCGGCGTCGAGGAGCGCGAGGAGGAGATCGTCGTGACCCGCAAGGGAAGACCGGCCGCAGTCCTCGTGAACTTTGCCGAGTACGAGCGCCTGAAGGCCACGCTGGACGTGCTCGGTGATCCCGCGCTCATGCGGCAGATCCGCCGGAGCCGACGGTACTTCGCGGCAGGCGCGAAGGGGGTGAGCTTCGAGGAGGTTTTTGGCGAGCCCCTGCGGCCGGAAAAAAAGCGCCCCCGGTAGTGCGCCCGTATCGGGTGGCCATTGCACCCCAGGTGGCCGGCGTCATTCGCGCGCTCCATCCTGACCTGAAGCGGAGCGTGAAGAACGCCCTTCGGGCGCTGAGCGCCGAGCCCTCGACCGGCGAGCCGCTCCGGCGGGACCTCGAAGGGCTCTGGAAGTACCGGGTGCGACGATTTCGGATCGTCTACGCCATCGACCGCGCGAGCAGGGTCGTCCAAGTGCTGGCCGTGGGCCACCGGCGGACCGTGTACGAGGAGCTGACGGAGGAGCGGCGGCGACCCCGGGAATGAGGGCGCCGTCGCCGGCATCGTCTCACGCGCCGAGCCCCGCGAGCCAGGCGACGACGGCGCCGACGACATCGGCCCACACGGCCTGCTCGGGCTTCCCGTTGCGGCGCGGCAGCCGGAAGGAGTGGTCGCCGCCCTCCACGACGTGCAGCGTCGCCCGGGGCATGCCGCGCAGCACCTCGCGCAGGCGTTCGAAGTCGCAGAGCGCGTCTCGTGTGCCCTGGACGAAGAGCATGGGCACCGGCACCGAGGGCAGATGGTCGGCGCGGAGCTGGTCCGGCTTGCCGGCCGGGTGCAGCGGGTAGCCGAGGAAGAAGACGCCGCGAACGGGTGCGCCGGCCGCGGCGAGGTAGGAGGCGATCCGCCCGCCGAGCGACTTGCCGCCGATGGCGATCCAGGGCGGCAGGAGCGCGCGGTCCGCGGCGACGGCATCGAGCACGGCGCGATGGCAGCGCTCCAGCACGGGCCGCGGGTCGGGAGTCCGCCGGCGCGCCTCGGTGTACGGGAAGTTGAACTTGACGGCGACGTAGCCCGCGCGCGCCAGCTCGGCGTGCACGAACGACACGAAGGGGCTCGACATGCCGGCGCCGGCGCCGTGGGCGAGCAGCACGGCGGGCGTGCGGCCGGGCCGGAACCGCTGGGGCAGGGCGATCACCGCCGACACGGCGCCGGCCCCCGGGAGCTTGATGCGCCGGCGCCGGGCCGCGAGCTTCACGGCCGCTTTGCTCCAGCGGTGATCTTCCCCGTCGCCTCGAGCATGGCGAAGCGCGCCTGCGAGATCTCGAACAGGCCCGCCTCGCGCAGCGCCGCGTGGAGCTCGGCCCGTGTCACGAGCTCCCGGCGCATCGCCTCCTCGTCCACCTGGCCGTCGTGCACGAGCCGGGTCGGGGTGCCGTCGATCAGCTTCTCGAGGCGGCGGTCGTAAAACGTCAGCCGGGCGACCACTGCGTTGGCGGCGAAGATGGTGCAGGCGCCGAGGAGGCCGCCGAGCACGGAGTTGTCGGGGCCGATCATCGCGTTCTGCAGGACGTTGCTCACGATGAGCAGGACGATCAGATCGAACGGCGTGAGCGCGCCGACCTGCCGCTTCCCGGTCAGGCGGAACACGACCAGCAGGAAGGTGTAGACGATGGACGAGCGGATCACCTTCTCCACCACCCCGACTTCCGGCAGCCACATGGCTCGCCCTCCCGCTGGCCTTATAGCGGGCCAGCGCCGGGCGGGCGAGCGCGCGCGCCTCGACTTGGCGCGCCGATTGCGATAGCGGGCCCCGCAATGGCGGCTCCCGTGATCGGGCTCACCGGCGGGATCGGCTCGGGCAAGAGCACGGTCGCGGACATGCTCGCCGAGCTCGGGGCGCGCGTGATCGACGCCGACCGGATCGGGCACGAGGTCTACCGTCCCGGTACCGAGGGCCACGCGAGCGTCGTCGCCGCGTTCGGGCCCGGCGTCGTGGCGCCCGACGGCACGATCGACCGCCGCGCGCTCGGCTCGATCGTCTTCCGCGACCCGGAAGCCCTGGCGCGGCTGAACGCCCTCGTGCATCCGCTGATCGCCGCGGAGGTCCAGCGCCGGGTGGTGGCGGCGCGCGCCGAGCCGGGCGCACCGCCGATCGTCATCGAGGCGGCGATCCTCATCGAGGCGGGGTGGCGTTTCTTCGATCGCATCTGGGCCGTGACCGCGCCGCGCGAGGCGGCCATCGCCCGGGTCATGGAGGAGCGGGGTCTGTCGCACGCGGAGGTCGAGCGCCGGATGGCGGTCCAGACGACCGACGAGGAGCGGCGCCGCGTGGCCCACGTGGTGATCGACAACGGCGGTACGCGCGCCGAGCTGCGCAGGCGCGTGGAGGCGGCGTGGCAGACCCTCGGACGGTGAGGCTGGTGCTCGCGGCCGCGCTCGCGGCGCGCGCGGCGTGGGGCGCGAGTCCCTGCGAGGAGGGTCGCGCGCAGACCGGTCTCGCGCTCGCCGCCCGCGAGGGCGGCCTCGAGATCGCGGCGGTCGACGCGGGCTCGGCCGCGGCCGAGTCGGGCCTGCATGCGGGCGACACGCTCGTGCAGGTGAACGCCGCGCTACCGCGGAGCTGCGCCGATTACGCGCGCGCCGTGCGCGACGCGCGTGAGGGAAAGAAGGCGCTTCTCCTCCTCGTCCGTCGGTCCACCGGGACGGTGCCGCTCGCGCTCGGTCCGGCGACGTGGGAGCGCGCGGTGGCGACGGCTCCGCCCCCGCCTCCTCCCGAGGCGCCGAGCGTGCGCGCATTGGTCGCCACGCCGGCGCCCGCGCCCGTCGCGCCGGAGGCGCACGCGTCGCTCGACGAGCTCGAGGGCGAGCTGCGTGCCCTCGCCCCGGCGGACCGCACGCCCGGCCAGCTCGCCGACTACAGCCACCGCCTCCTCCGCCTGCACCGGCAGGTCGAGGCGCTGGCTGCGCGTCATGTCACGGGGGCCGGCGTCGTCGACGGCCTGCGCACGGTGCTCCGCTACTTCGACGCCGCGGAGGTCGCGTGGGCTGCGGACGAGTCGCTGCGCGAGCGCGAGCGCCGGCCCCGCCACGTGCCGTCGAGCGAGGCGGAGCCGGCGCCGTTCTTCGCCGACTCCGAGGCCGCCGCCACTATCGAGGAATTCCCGTTCCTGCGCGACGCGGTGTCGCGCGACCCCCGCCCGGGGCTGATCGGCGAGTCGAGCGGCCTCTGGCGCCCCCTGCAGGCGCGCGCGCTGCTCTGGGCGCACGGGCGCGAGGAGCTCGAGCGGCTCACGTCGTGGCTCGGGCGAGCGGGTCGGTAGCCGGCCTCATTGGGGCCGGCTGCGGCAGATCCTGCTCAGGACCCCGCCCTCGAAGCGGAACGTCACGGACTCCGTCTCCCTGCGGCGCCGGTCTTCGGTGCGGTAGACGAGTGAGCCGTCCGGGGGCCGCTCGTCGGCAGCGCCGAAGACGCGCTCGACATCGGCGGGCGTGGACTGTCCGAAGCTCATCTGCTCGAGCACGCGTCCACGGATGGGGGGGCGAGTCGCCCGTCTCTCGGCCTGCTCACCGCAGGCGGCGAGGACGGTCACGAACGCCAAAACCGCTGCGAGGCGACCCGTAAGCAACCCGGGTGGAGCCTAGCCTCCCGGCCGGGAGTGTCAATCCGGCTTTCGGCCGACCTACGCCGTCTTCGCGCGCTGGCGGCGGCGCTCGCGCGCCTGGTCGCGGCGTCGCTGCTTCAGCCGCTCGCGGCGGCGCTTGCGCCGGCGCCGCAGCTCGCGTCGTCGTTCGGTCGCCATGCGCGGCATGTATAATGCGGCGCCTGGCGCGGCAAGGCGTGGCGTCGCCGATGGAAGCCCCTCTCGCACAGGCCGGCGCGCCGGCCGCGGATGCTCGGCTGCTCACGCCGCGCTTCGTACGCGTCACGGCGGCGAACTTCTTCTTCTTCCTGACGTTCGCCTCCTTCTTCCTCCTGCCGCTGCACGTGCGGGCGCTCGGCGGCTCGGAGCGGACGATCGGGCTCGTGATGGGGACGAGCGGTGTCGCGGGCCTGGCGGCCGTCCTCGTCATCGCCGCCGTGCTCGACCGCGTCGGGCGCCGGCGCTTCCTGCTCGGCGGCGTGGCGACCATGGCCGTCGCGTCGGGGGCCTTCCTCTTCGTGCACGCCATCGGTCCCGCGCTCTACGCGCTGCGCATCCTGCAAGGCGTCGCCTTCGCCGCCGCCTTCAACGCGGCCTCGACGCTGGCCGTCGCCTTCGCGCCGGCCACGCGCCGGGCCGCCGCGCTGGGCCTCTTCGGCGTCTCGACGCTCACCACGCACGCGCTCGCCCCGGCGCTTGGCGAGCTGCTGATCGCCGTGGCCGGCTTTCCGGCGCTGTTCGCGCTCGCGGCGGGCTTCTCGGTGATCGCCTTCGCCATTGCGTGGACCGTGCCGGAGGCGTCGCCGCCGGAGGCGGCCGCAGACGCGGGGGAACGGCTCGCGCCGACCCGCGAGGTCCTCTCGGCCCTCGGCACCGTGTGCGGCTGCGGGGTGGCGTTCGGGGCCGTGGTCACGTACGTGCCGACCTTCACGCGCGACGCACGGCTCGGGCCGGTGGCGCTGTTCTTCCTCGTCTACACCGCCGCGGCGGTGATGAGCCGCGTGCTCGGCGGCGGGCTCGGCGACACGCGCGGGCATCGGCCGGTGATCGTTGCCGCGCTCGCGCTCTTCGCCGTGTCGGTCATTGCCCTGGCGGCCGCGCGGTCGCCGGCCGGCCTCGCCGGGGCGGGGTTGCTGTTCGGCGTGGCCCAGGGGATCGCCTACCCGACGCTCAACGCGTTCACGGTCGACCGGGCCCACGCCGACGAGCTCGGCCGCGCCCAGGCATTCTTCAACGGCGCCTTCAACCTCGGCACCACGACCGGCTCCCTCGCGCTCGGGCATGTGGCCGAGGCCTTCGGTCACCGGACGATGTTCGTCACCGCCGCGGCCGTCGTGGCGGCGGCGTTCATGGTGTTCAGCGCGGGGACACGAGGGCGATCTCGCACCCCGCACCGCGTCTAAACCGCCGTCTGGGCGTCGTCTGGGCGGCGGTTGGCGCCAGGGGGCCGGCTGCGTAAGATTGCGCCCCCGAAGCGGACGGGAATGCCGGAGAGCTTCCTTACTACCCCGCGAGCGTCGGCCGCCGTGCGGCTGGGCGCGATCGCGATCGGCCTCGCGGCGATCGTCCTCGCCACCCGGACGACGATCACGAGCAGCGCCTGGGTGGGCCGCGTGTTCCCCGGCTTCGTCCTCCTCGACAACCGCGTGATCGCCTCCGTCGGCCTGGCCAACTGGTCGGGCACCTCGGTCCCCGGGCTCTACCAGAGCCAGGTGGTCGCCGTGAACGGTGTCGCGGTGGGCTCGGCGGCGGAGGCCTACGCGCGGGTGGCCGCGCTGGCGCCGGGGACGCCCGTGCGCTATCGGCTCGCCCGCCGCGGCGTCGAGCGCGAGGTGACCGTCGCGGCCGAGCGCTTCACGCTGCGCGACTGGATGCTGCTCTTCGGCGCCTTCCTGCTGAACGGCGCCATGTACCTCGCCTCGGGCCTGGTGGCGTGGGTGCTCCGGCCGCGGGCGCCGGTCGTGCGGGCGTTCCTCATGGTCGGGGTGGCGATGAGCCTCTTCCTGCTCACCGCCATGGACCTCTACGGTCCCGCGTCGTTCTTCCGGCTCCACGTCGTCGGGGAGACGTTCTTCCCGGCCGCGGTGTTGCAGTTCGCGCTCCTCTTCCCGCAGACACATCGCTTCGCCCGCTGGAGGCACGCGGGGTACGGGCTCTCGCTCGCGATCCTCGTGCTCTACGAGGCGTTTCTCTACCGGCCCTCGACGTACTCCAGCCTCCTCGCGGCCAACATGATCTACCTCGGCGTCGTGGTCGTGGTGCTGACCGCGCGCCTGGTCTGGGTCTACTGGCGCGGGGGGTCGCAGCTCGCCCGGCAGCGCGTGCGGGTGGTCACGCTCGGCGTGCTCTTCGGGCTCGGCATTCCCGGATCGATCGTGGTGATCTCGGCGCTGCTCGGCGGCGGGGTCGCCATGAACACCGCCGCCTTCACGCCCTTTCTCTTCGCGCTCTCCGTCGCCTACGCGATCGTGCAGCACGACCTCCTCGAGATCGACGCGATGGTGAAGCGCGGCGCCTACTACCTGGTCCTCACGGGGGCCGTCGGCTCCGCGTACGTCGCGGCCGTCGTGGTGCTCAACCTGATCCTGCGGGCGGGGGCGGTGACGGAGTCGCCTGCCTTCCCGGTGGTCTTCACGCTCGCCGTGCTGCTCCTCTTCAACCCGCTGCGCACCCGGCTCCAGGCGCTCGTCGACCTCGTCTTCTTCGGCACCCGCTACGACGGCCCGCGTGTGCTCGCCGCGCTCGGGGCCCAGCTCGCGGCGACCCTGCAGCGCGACCGCATCGGGGAGCTCGTCCGGGACTGCGTCGACGAGACGATCCCGAACACCGGCACGCGCCTCTTCGTGGCGAACGGCGGGCGGCTCGCCGAGGTGGGCGGCGGGGCGACGATCCCACCGTCGCTCGCCCGACATCTGGGCGCCGGGCGCGTGCTCACCAGCCTCGATCCGGCCGAGCTCTACCCGGCCCCGGAGGCCCACGACGCCGCGCGGGCGGCGATGGCGGCGCTCGGGGCCGAGGTCGCCGTGCCGCTCCGCCGGCGCGAGGAGGTGGTCGGCGTCCTCACGGCCGGGCCCAAGCGCTCGGGTCTCTTCTACACCGCGGCCGACGCCGAGTTCCTGCGGGCGCTCGCCAACTCCACCGCGATCGCGCTCGAGAACGCCAGCTCGTACGAGGCGCTCGCCGAGCTGAACCTCCGGCTCGAGGACCGCGTGCGCGAGCGGACGGCGCAGCTCCAGGACGCGAACCGCGAGCTGGCCGACGCCTATACCGAGCTCAAGAACGCCGAGACGAAGCTCGTGCATTCCGAGAAGATGGCGTCGCTCGGCCGGCTCGTGGCCGGCGTCGCGCACGAGATCAACAACCCCGTGAGCTTCATCGCCACCAGCGTGGCGCCGCTCCGCCGCCGGCTCGCACAGGCGGCCGCGGGCGCACCGCCCGAGGTGGCGTCGATGCTGCGCGAGGCCGAGGACATCGCGGACATCATGGCGCGCGGCGCGGAGCGGACGGTGGCGATCGTCAAGGACCTGCGGAGCTTCTCCCGACTCGACGAGGCGAGCCGCAAGCTCGTCGACCTGCACGAGGGGCTCGAGGTGACGCTCCGGCTCCTCGAGCCGCGCTGGCGCGACCGCATCACGATCCACCGCGACTACGGCACGCTGCCGCTCGTCGAGTGCGACCCGGGCCAGGTGAACCAGGTCTTCATGAACGTGCTCGCCAACGCCTGCGATGCGATCGAGGGAGCGGGGAACGTCTGGATCGGGACGCGGCACGACGGCGACGTCGTGACCGTGACCGTGCGCGACGACGGCCATGGCATCGCGGCCGACGTGCTCGGGCGGATCTTCGACCCGTTCTTCACCACCAAGGACGTCGGCGGCGGCACCGGGCTCGGGCTCGCGATCGCGCACGGCATCGTCGCCGCCCACGGCGGGCGGATCGAGGTGGAGAGCGCGCCCCGCGCCGGCGCCACGTTCCGCATCGTGCTGCCGACCGAGGCCTCCGCCGTTTCCCTTGACAGGGCGGCGAGCGGCAACGGATAGGGGGACCGGTGGAGTTCGATTACCGGCGCTTTCCGGTGGTCGTGGTCGACGACGAGCCGGACATCCTCCGCGCCTTCACGTTCAACTACGGCGACGAGTTCGCGCTGCTGACGGCCGAGAGCGGCGCCGGCGGGCTCCAGCTCCTCCAGGCGCACGACCCGGCCGTCATCGTCGCCGACCAGCGCATGCCGGTGATGAGCGGCGTGGAGTTCCTCGCCCGCTCCATGGAGATCCGGCCGGACGCCAACCGCATCGTGCTCACCGGCTACACCGACGTCGACGCGATCGTGCGGGCGATCAACACGAGCCGCATCTATCGGTACGTCACCAAGCCGTGGGAGAGCGAGGAGCTCAGGCTCACACTCCGCCGCGCCATCGAGGCGTTCCACCTGGCGCGCGAGAACGCGCGTCTGCTGCAGGAGCTCAGCCGCGCCAACCAGCGCCTCGCCGCCGAGAACACCTACCTCAAGGAGACGGCGGCGCCGGACGAGATCGTCGGCGAGAGCGCCGCGATCCGCGACGTGCTGGCGCTGGTGGCGCGGGTGGCGCCGTCGCCCACCACCGTCCTGATCGAGGGCGAGACCGGCACCGGGAAGGAGCTGGTCGCGCGCGCCATCCACGCCGCGAGCGACCGGCGGGACCGCCTCTTCGTGGCGGTCAACTGCGCGTCCTTCTCGGAGGGCATCCTCGAGAGCGAGCTCTTCGGCCACCGGCGCGGCGCGTTCACCGGCGCCGTCGCCGATCGGAAGGGGCTCTTCGAGGTGGCCGACGGCGGCACGCTCTTCCTCGACGAGATCTCCGAGACCAGCGGGGCGCTCCAGGCGAAGCTCCTGCGGGTGCTCCAGGAGGGCGAGATACGCCCCGTCGGCGAGACCCGGGCCCGCACGGTCGACGTACGGGTGATCACGGCCACCAACCGTCGCCTCGAGGACGAGGTGAAGGCGGGCCGCTTCCGCGAGGACCTGTACTACCGCCTGCGCGTCTTTCCGATCCGCCTGCCGCCGCTGCGCGACCGGCGGGAGGACATCCCGGCCCTCGCCCGGCATCTGGCGCGACGGCTCGCGGCGCAGCTGAAGAAGCCCGTCGGCGAGCCCAGCGACGAGACGCTCGCGCTGCTCTCCCGCTACGCGTTTCCGGGCAACGTGCGCGAGCTCGCCAACGAGATCGAGCGCGCGGTGCTGCTCGCCGACCCCGGCGCGCCGCTCACCGAGGACCTCTTCTCCGAGCGTCTGCAGGAAGGGGCTGCCGACGGCGCGGCGCCCGGCCTCCTGCAAAGCCGCACCGAGGCGTTCGAGCGCGAGCAGGTGGAGGCGGCCCTCGCCCGCGCGGGCGGCGTCAAGACGCGCGCCGCCGAGGAGCTCGGGATCACGTACCGCGGGCTCCTGAAGAAGATGCGCCGGCTCGGGATGTGACGCTCAGGTCCCGGTTCGCCTGAGCTCGAGCTGCGCCGCCGGCAGCGTCACGCGGAAGACCGTCCCCTGACCGACGGTGCTCTCGACGGCGATCTCCCCGCCGTGGTCCACTACCATCTGGTGCACGAGCGCCAGCCCGAGGCCCGTGCCCGTCTCCTTGGTGGTGAAGAAGGGATGGAAGATGTGCTCCAGCTGATCCGCCGGGATGCCCGCGCCGTGGTCGCGGACCTCCATCACGACGGCGGCCGTCGTCCCGAGGACCGCGCCATCGCGGACGTCGAGCATCACGCGCCCGCCGGCCGGGCTCGTTTCGATGGCGTTGAGGAGCAGGTTCAGCACGATCTGCTTCAGCTGGTCCGGATCCGCCGACACGGCCGGCAGGTCGGGCTTCCAGTGCGAGTGGAGCTCCACCTGTCGCTTGCGGGCCGTCGTGTCCATCAGCCTGATCACCGGCTCGAGCGTGACGGGCAGATCCACCGGCCGCCGCTCCGTGGTGCGCGACTTGCCGAGCGTCAGCAGGTCGGCGATCAGGTCGGTCACCCGCCTGAGCTCGCTCAGGCTGAGCTCGCGGAACTCGCTCAGGAACTGCCGGTCGTCCAGGCGCTGGGGCAGCAGGTCGAGGAAGGTCTTCACCGCGACGAGCGGGTTGCGGATCTCGTGCGCCAGGCCGGCGGCCAGCGTGCCGAGCGAGGAGAGACGGTTGGCGCGCTCGAGCACCGCCTCGGAGCGGCGGAGCTGGCGGGAGAGGCTCGCGTTCTCGAGCGCGACGGTGGCGCCGCTCGCCACCGCCGACAGGAGCTGGAGGTCCTCGCTCGAGAAGATGCGGAAGTCCTTCTTCTGTCCGAGGCCGATGAAGCCGTTCAGGCGGTCGTTGACGCGGAGGGGGATGCCCACCTCCCAGCGGCGGGTGCGGAAGAGGCTCGCCCCGACCGGACTGAGCGTTTCGACTTCGCTCGCGAGGACGGGCTCGGCGAGCTGCTCGAGGTCGCGAGCGATCGCTTCGGCGAGCGGCTCGGGGACTCCCGGGCTCGGGTAGGCGAGCGCCAGCCGGCGCCCGTTCTCGTCCGGGAGGAAGATCTCACAGGTCTCGACGTCGAGGATGGCGGCGAGCGACTCGCCGAGCCGCCTGACCAGCTGGCTCCGGTCGACGAGATGAACGAGCGCGGCGGGCAGCTCCTGCAGGCGCCGGCGATAGTCGTAGAGCTGCGGGAAGAACGCGCGGTGCACGCGCGTCTCGAGCGCCTCCTGGAAGGTCGGGATCAGGATCACGGAGAGGAGGGCCAGTCCGACCGCCGCGCAGGCGACGATCACGGGCCCCTCGCCGCCGACCTCCCGACTCAGGGCGAAGAGCGCCATGCCGCCGGGAATGAGGACGGCCGAGGCGGCGAGCGAGAAGCTGACGGCCTTGCGGACGACGTAGTCGACGTCCATCAGCCGATGACGGGCGATCGCGTAGGCGACGATCCCGAGGTAGACGACGTTTCCGAAGCTACCCAGCGGGTAGACGTTGATTCCGTAGAGCGGGAGCAGATTGGTGAGGTCGAAGGGGCCCGAGACGCCGATCGCGAGGAGCCAGAACTTGGCCTGCGTCCGCTGCCGGGCGTCGGACGGGTGGCGATAGGTATGCGCCACGCGACCGATCGACAGCGAAAAGTAGATCAGGATCAACGCTGTCATGATCGAGTAGAGCGGCGCCGGTTCGATGTACCAGCCCCAGGGGTGCGGGGTGAGCCGGCTGACGAGCGCGCCCCGGAAGTTCGCGATCACCAGGAAGGCGCCGGTGGCGTAACCGGCCGCGAGCAGGGACGACCAGATGCGTCCCTTGGCGCCCGTCAGCACGCAGACGGAATGCAAGACCGCCGCCGGGACCAGGCAGACGCCGGTCCGGAAGACCATGCTCCACCACAGCGCCGAGGGCACGTCGGGGAAGTAGTAGAGCGAGAAGATGTCGAGGTTCCACGAGATGACGGTGAGCGTCATCCAGGCGAAGACGCGGCGGATGGCGTTCATCCCGCCCCGCAGGACGAGCGCGAAGATGATCGCATTCGCCACCGCCGCGACGAGCGGGACGAGGGCGTGAGGATGCATGGGTCTGACGTGGATTTTCCGGTCGCGAGTGCCGAGTCTCAAGCCACAGCGACGTGAACTCGCGCGAACCGGCGTGACGCGACAGGAACGGGGGTTCCTGCGTCTTCGCCGTGGTGAGCCTCATGCTTGCTACCATGCGGTGGCACACGGCGCTCGGCACGGCGTGTGCAGGGAATGGACGACGTGACGAGGACCTGCCTCCACTGCGCGCTCGGGCGCGCGTTGCGCGCCGAGTCCGCCGCGTTCCCCGACGGTGAGCTCGTGCTCACGCTGCGGTGCTCGGAGGCGACCTGGCTGCCGGTCGAGGGCGGGCGGCTCTATCGCGAGCTCCGCGGCCTGCTCCGCGAGGCGCGCGAGACGGCTCGACGCGGCCTCGTGAAGCTCGCTGTCCTGGACCTCCCGGGCAAGAGCCACGTCGAGGTGACGGCCGTCGTGCGCTCCCCCGGCCAGAAGGCCCGGGTCCTCTCTCGCGCCTTTCCCCGCCAGACGCTCGACCTCCTCGGCCGCGGCTTCGCCGAGCAGCTCGCGTCCTGCTGAGGGAGGCCCTCCCCGGGCCGGGAACGGCCAGGGACCGGGTTCATGGGACAGGAACCCGAGTTCACTCTGCCCCGGCCGCTAAGCCCCCGGATTTGCAGCGCTGTTTCGCCTACGGCACCGGGCACAGCGGTTGCTTCGGAACCCGCCCAGGAGGCGCACACAATGCAAAGCACCGAAATTCCCCAGCTCCCCGATCGGCCCGCGAAGGAGCGATCGATCTTCACCCGGCTGCTGCGCGGCTACCGGTTCAGCGTCTGCGAGGATGCGGCATCCGTCGCCCGCGCCCTCGACGTCCGCCGGCAGGTCTATCGCGGCGCCTGCGGCTACGAGGTGCCCGTGCCCGACGAGTACGACGGCCGTTCCTGGCTCCTGCTCGCCGAGGACATGCGCACGGGCGAGGCGGTCGGGTCTATGAGGGTCACGCCCCGCGCGGCGGGCCCACTCGAGTGCGAGGAGTATCTCGTCCTCCCGCCCGCGCTCCGCTCCGCCAGCGCCGTCGAGATCACCCGGTTCGCGGTCCTCCCGATGCACCGGAACAGCAAGCGCTTCCTGCCGGTGGTGGCGCTCGGCCTCTTCAAGCTCGTCTCCCACTTCGTGGTGGCGGCCACCGGCGCCGAGCACGCCATCGTGTGCTCGAAGGCCGAGCGGATCTGGAGCTACGAGTGGATGAGGTTCAGGCGCACGGGGATCGTCGCGCGCTACACGAAGCTCGGCGGCTGCGAGCACGAGCTGCTCACCTGCGATCTGCGCAGCGGTGTCGGCATGCACAGTGACCACCGCTACTGGGCCTTCTTCTTCGAGATCGACCACCCCGAAGTGGTGCTGCCGGCACGGCTGCCGGAGCCCGGCCTCGGTAATCAGGCGGCGTTCCAGCCGCTCAAGAGGAGTGCCTGAGCATGCAAGCGACGCACGAGCAGATGGTCGACTTCCTCCGCATGGTTCATGCCCGCGCCGGGGGCACGGGAGCCATCCTGAACCTGATCCGCGCGTCGGAGGTGAGAGGTGGAGCGGACCTTCTCACGCTCACGGACCTCGTCTCCGACCCGCAGCTCAAGATGGACCTGGCGAGGCACGCGATGGACGAGGCGCGTCACTCCTACCTCCTCCTGCGGCGCATGAATGAGATCGGCTTCTCCTGCCGTCGCCTCCCGCCAGAGCTCGACCGCGTGGAACGGATCGTCGAGCAGAGCCGGGCACGCGACCCGAAGCAGGTCTACATGGCACGAGGCTCGATGGGCGATGCCGAGCTCATGGAATGCGTGGCGCTCGCCTACATCCCGGAGAAGGACGGGGCCGCCAAGATCTGCGCCAACTACGATGCGCTGACCGGCGATCCCGGCACGCAGACCGTGATCGCCAGCATCCTCCGCGACGAGGAGCGGCACGTCGAGTACCTGGGGAGCTGGCTCCAGCGTTTCGAGCGCCGTCTCTCGCCGCGGTTCGTAGCGGCCACGCTCGAGCGTCTCCAGGACGCCTTCGACCAGCTCGATGCCGCGTTCTACGGCGCCTTCCACGAGTATCTCGAGCGCGCGGCAGCGTGAGGAAAGGAGACAGCGCACATGCTCACCAACCTGCTCGCAGCCTACGGACGCTGGGTGGTTCGGCATCGCTGGACGGTGCTCGCCGCCGTCCTCGCAACGACGGTCCTCCTCGGGCGGGCGGCGACCCACCTCCGGGTCGAGGTCGACCCGGACCGCCAGCTTCCCCAGGATCATCCCTTCATCCAGACGCTGAACGACGTCCACCGCATCTTCGGCGACAAGAACCTGGTCGTCGTTGGCCTCTTCCCGCATGACGGCCACGTCTTCACGCCGGCCTTCCTGACCAAGCTCGCCGAGGTCACGGAGCGCATCCGGCGCATCCCGGGCGCGAACCAGGCGCTCCTCCAGAGCCTGGCGGCGCCGCAGGTGAAGGCCATCCGCGGCACCGCCGACGGCATGGAGGTGGAGCGCGTCATGGAGACCCCGCCCGCGGACATGGCGGACGCCGAGGAGGTCCGGCGGCGCGCATTCTCGAACGAGGCGTACGTCGGCACGCTCGTCTCGGCCGACGGCTCGGCCGCCGCGGTGCAGGCGAGCTTCGAGCTGACGCCCGAGACGCCGGGCTACCGGCACCTGCACGGGGCGGTGCTCGCCGCGCTCAAGGCGGCCGACGACGGCACCTTCGACTACAGCCTCTCGGGCCCCGTCGTCTTCCTGTCGCAGCTCAGCACCTACGCGAATCGGATGATCTACTTCTTCCCGCTCGCGCTCGTCGTGATCGGGGTCGTGCACTACCACGCGTTCCGCACCCTCCAGGCCCTCTTCCTGCCGCTCGTGACCGCGCTCCTCTCGGTGCTCTGGGCGGTCGGGTTGATGGGGCTGCTCGGCGTCCAGTTCGATCCCTACAACACCACCACCCCGATCCTGATCCTCGCCGTCGCGGCCGGCCATGCGGTGCAGGTGCTCAAGCGCTTCTACGAGGAGTTCGAGCGCTCGGGCGACGCCGGCGAGGCGATCGTCGCCTCGCTCGGCCGCGTGGGGCCGGTCATGATCGCCGCCGGCACGATCGCCGCGCTCTCGTTCTGCTCCCTCGTGAGCTTCCAGACCGCGACCATCCGCACCTTCGGGCTGTTCACGGGCTTCGGCATCGCGTCGGCGCTCGTCATCGAGCTGACCATCATCCCGGCGGTGCGCGCGCTCCTGCCGGCGCCCCGCGGGCGCGAACGTGAGCGCGAGGCCGCCGCGCATCCCTGGCTCGACCGCATGCTCCGCCTCGCGCACCGTGCCTCCCGCCCGACTCTTGCGCGCTGGGTGTTCGGCGGGTGCGGCGTGCTCGTGCTTCTCTGTGTCGTGCTCGCGGCGCGGATCACCGTCGACACCAGCTACAAGCGGGAGTTCGGCGCGCGCGAGCCGGTCCGGGTCGAGGATGCGAAGATCAACGCACGCTTCGCCGGGACGAATACGCTGGTTCTCCTGGTCGAGGGCGACGGGGAGGGGACGCTCGAGGAGCCAACGATCATGCGGGCCATCTACGCGCTCGAGCGGCGGCTCGAAGGCGAGCCGGGCGTGGGCAAGGCGCTCTCCTACGTGGACTTCGTACGCCAGATGCACCTCGCGCTGACGGCCGACCGATCTGACCATGGCGAGCTGCCCGGCACGCGGGCGCTGACGGCGCAGTACCTCTTCCTGTACTCGCTCTCGGGCGGGTCCGAGGACTTCGACACGCTCATCGACCCCGACCACCGGGCGGCCAAGGTGCGGCTCCTGATCCACGAGGACAGCACGTACTTCGGCCAGAAGCTGATCGCGGTGGCGCAGGACGTGGTGGCCAGGACGTTCCCGCCCGGCTACCGGGTCCGCTACACCGGCTCGCTCGCCTCCACCGCCGCGGCGACCGAGGTGATGGTGCACGGGAAGATCCGGAACATCCTGCAGATCGCGCTGATCACGTTCTGCATCGCCGCGCTCCTGCTGCGCTCCGTGACGGGCGGGCTGCTCGTCGCCACGCCGCTCGCGCTCACGGTCGCCGTCAACTTCGGCGTCATGGGCCTGCTCGGCATCCCGCTCGACACCGTGACGTCGATGATCTCGGCGATGGCGGTCGGCATCGGCGCCGACTACGCGGTGTACTTCCTCTTCCGGCTGCGCGAGGAGCTGGCGGGCGGCGCGGACCTCGACGCCGCGCTCGGGCGCGCGCTCACCACGTCCGGCAAGGCGGTGCTGTTCGTGTCGTCCGCGATCGCCGTCGGCTATGCGACGCTCTGCCTCTCGGGCTTCGGCCTGCACGTCCAGCTCGGCTCGCTGGTGGCGCTCGCGATGCTCGTCTCCTCGGCGAGCGCGCTGGTCCTGCTGCCCGCGATGGTCGCCCGCTTCCGGCCGGCGTTCCTGTGGAGCAGCGCGCTGGCCGCGGCGGAGCGCGAGGAGGAGACGGCGCAGGCGGGTGAGGCATGGGCGGAGGCCGAAGCCGCGGTGGTCTGATGCGCGCGACGGCATGGTTCCTCCAGTGGGTGGTGGGGTTCGTGGTCGGCCTGATGCCGGTGGTCCTCGTGACGCTCTCATTGGCGGACTCAGAGGACGGCCTCACCGGCGTCTGGATCATGATGGCGCTCGTTCCGGGTCTGGCGGCGCTCTATGCGTGGGACAGACATCCTTACTTCGCGGGCGGGATCGCGTGCGCCGTCGGGATCGTCGGGGGGCCGCTCAACCCGCTGCTGGTTGCGTACGGCGGCTGGCTGCACGCGTCGTGGTAGACAGCCACGGCGTCATGACCGGCGGCGCGAAGAAGTTCCGCGGCGCCGCCGGCAGGTTCTCGTCCACGAGGAACCGCAACGATGCGCTCTAAGGAAACGACGTGGGCGGCGTAGGCCAGGGCGGCGCGGACCTGGTCGACGGTGACGCGGTAGTCTGCGGCAACCTGCTCGAATCGACGGCGCCGGCGCGAGTCAAGTGTTGCTGTCTCCAGAGGGCCCTCGTGGGGCGTTCCTACGCGTTTCAGAAGCCCTGCCTACAACACTCGCGGTGCGGCTCTGCCGCCGTTCCGATCCGCCCGTCCTCGTCCTGCACCAGCACGCGTGTCAGCTCGCAACCGTACGTGATCTCAACCCGGTAGCGCCGCTCGCCCCGCTGCCGGAGGTCCGTCATCGTCTTCCCCTCGTTCGCCCGCACCTTCTCGCAGTCGACGTCTCCGAGAACGATCCGCGCGACGTCCTGCGCGTCGGGCGAGAACGTTTTCACCTCCTCCCGAACGAGGCCGAGGAAGGCCCAGGTGCAGAGGGCTGCGACCCCGATCGGCAGCGCCGTGACGGCGCGGCCGAGGAGCGGCCGGCGGACGCGGAGCGGACCCCACCACGGTCGCGTGAAGTAGAAGGCGTTCAGCGTGTTGAACGTGCCGCGCCCGAGGAAGGCGAGGGCGAAGAGACCGACCTTCGTCTCCTCGCCCCACACGAAGAGCTGGTACACGTAGCGGCCCGGCGTCCACGCCATCCAGTAGAGGCCGCTCGTGAAGAAGCTCGCGAAGAAGAGGCACGCCGCGAGCGCCTTCGCGACGGCGAGCCAGGGGACGAGCCGCCCGTCGCGCGCGAACTCCACCACCATGAGCACCTGCGCCGCGCAGTAGGCGACGACGAACCCGAGTGCGTCGCGGTGGAGCTCGCGATAGCCGGTGACGAGCAGGTCCGAGCCGAGGACAGCGAGCCCGCTCGCCAGCGTGACGAGCGCGATCGCGACGTTCAGCCAGCGGAGCGCGCGCCGCATCAGGGCAGGTCCGGCGCCATGGCCGCCTCATAGCCGCGCCGGGTGCGGTCCGTCCAGCCGCTGCCCCGCGCGCCGCGCTGCTGTCCGAAAGAGCGGTAAGGCGCGTCCGCTCCGCGGCATGCTCGCAGCGGGGGCATAGCTTACGGGGTTTCCCCTCGTGCCGGCGAGGCTTCAACGGTCACTCCGAGGCAGCCCTTTGATGGTGTATCGGTGTTACGTATATTCTGCGATAAGATACACACACAAAGGGAGGCCCAGATGGCCAGACTCGTCCGGAAGAACGTCTTCCTCGACCCCAGGACGCTCGCGCGAGCACGCCGAATCCTCGGCAAGCGCAGTGAGTCGGAGGCCATCCGCGAGGCGCTGGAGCTGGTCGCCTTTCGCGAGGCGGTTCTGAAGGGGTTCGATCGCGTGGCGGGCAAGGCGCGGGACTTCGGGGACGCGTGGACCGACGAGTGACCAGCCGCTGGCTGTTCGACACCAGCGTCTACGTCGCGGTGCTGCGGGACGAGGCCTTTGCACGCGAGTTCCGCCCGCGTTACCTCCGGGACATCCCCCACACCCACTTCAGCTCGGTCGTGGCCCAGGAGCTCCTCGCCGGCGCTCGCACCCCGCGACACGAGCGGCAGGCAGGAGCGCTCTACGAGCCCTTCGAGCGCGCTCGTCGGATCGTGACACCCAGCCACCGGGTCTGGAAGGAAGCGGGCACCCTCCTGGCGGCACTGGCGCGAAAGCAGCCACGCTTCCGGAGCAAGCTTGCGCGCGGCTTCCTGAACGACGTGCTCATCGCGCTGAGCGCCCGCGGGATCGGGGCCGCGGTGGTCACACGGAACGGCGAGGACTTCCGTCTCATCCAACAATTCCGGACCTTCGGCCTCGACGTGATCTGAGGAAGGCTCGCACTTCGTGGTCGGGAAGATCCCGTCGCTGCCTTGACAAGGCGTCGCGGGCTGGGCAGGTAGTTTCCGACCAAAGGAGGCCCTCGATGCTGCTCGACGGCAAGGTGGCGATCATCACGGGCTCGGGGCGCGGCATCGGCCGCGAGCATGCGCTCCTCATGGCGCAGCACGGCGCCAAGATCGTCGTGAACGACCTCGGCGCCCACTTCGACGGCACCGGCCAGCCCACGGCCACGCCCGCGCAGGAGGTCGTCGCCGAGATCAAGAAGAAGGGCGGGCAGGCGATCGCCAACGGCGACAGCGTCGCCGACTTCAAGGCCGCCAAGCGCATCGTCGAGTGCGCGATCGACACCTTCGGCAAGCTCAACATCGTGGTCAACAACGCCGGCATCCTCCGCGACCGGATGATCTTCAACATGGCGGAGGAGGACTGGGACGCGGTCATCGCCGTGCATCTCAAGGGCACCTTCAACATGTGCCGCCACGCCTGCGA
>Ga0209057_1000062_pt1 | contig 86124 bp, 77 predicted proteins | sample GraSoiAngelo_146_FD_185903 | JGI IMG/M metagenome (GOLD analysis project Ga0209057, IMG submission 185903) | Grasslands soil microbial communities from the Angelo Coastal Reserve, California, USA - 14_1009_05_30cm (SPAdes) (version 2) | ecosystem: Environmental > Terrestrial > Soil > Grasslands ...
CAGCTCCTTGTTGTGCGGATCGGCGAATCGCAGAAAGTACCACGACGAGTCGACGAACGTGTCCATCGTGTCGGTCTCGCGCCGGGCGGGACCTCCGCACTTGGGACACTTCACGTTGACGAACTCCGGCACCTGCGCCAGCGGCGAATCGCCGCGGCCGGTCAACGTCGTCACCTTCGGGAGCTCGACCGGCAGATCCTTGTCGGGCACCGCCACGACGCCGTCTCTGTCGCAGTAGATCACCGGGATCGGCGTGCCCCAGTACCGCTGCCGCGAGATGCCCCAATCCTTCAGGCGATACTGCACTTCGCCCGTGCCGATGCCGCGCTTCTCGGCGTCGGCGATCATCTTCGTGATGACGGCGGGCGCTTCCTGGCCATTCCATTCACCGGAATTCACCATGCGGCCGTAGTTGGTCGTGGCTTCGGTCATCGATTCGGCCGATGGCGTATCCGGTCCGGCCTGAACCACGATCCGGATCGGCAGGTCGTACTTGCGCGCGAACTCGAAGTCGCGCTCGTCGTGCGCCGGAACCGCCATGATCGCGCCGGTGCCGTACTCGGCCAGAACGAAGTTCGCGATCCAAATCGGGACGTCTTCCCTGGTGAACGGGTTGATCGCCTTTCGTCCCGTATCGAATCCTTCCTTCTCGATCGCGCCTGTCAACCGCGATTCGCGGTCGAGGGCGCGGAACTTCGCGACCTTATCGCGGAACGCCTTTGAATCGGGGCTTTCGACGGCGAACCGATCGACCATCGGATGCTCGGGCGCCAGCAGCACGAACGTGGCGCCGTAGATCGTGTCGATGCGCGTCGTGAAGATCTCGATCGGGTCGCCGCCGCCGGCGACCGGGAACTTGATCCGCGCGCCTTCCGAGCGGCCGATCCAGTTCCGCTGCATGACGACGACCTTCTCGGGCCATGCCGTCAGCGTCTCGAGTCCTTTAAGCAGCTCGTCGGCGTACGCCGTGATGCGGAAGAACCACTGCTCCAGCTCGCGCGCGACGACGGTCGTGCCACAGCGCCAGCAGGCGCCGTCGATCACCTGTTCGTTGGCCAGCACCGTCTCGTCGACCGGACACCAGTTGACCGTCGAGCGCCGCCGGTACGCCAGCCCGCGCTCGAACATCCGCAGGAAGATCCACTGGTTGAACTTGTAGTACTCCGGCTGGCACGTCGCGATCTCCCGGTCCCACGCGTAGCTGATCCCGAGACGCTGCAGCTGCCCTTTCATGTGGGCGATGTTGTCGAGCGTCGACGTCTCGGGGTGGGTGCCGCTCTTGATCGCCGCGTTCTCAGCAGGGAGGCCGAACGCGTCCCAGCCGAAGGGATGCAGCACGTTGTAGCCGCGCATCCGCTTCGTGCGCGCCATGATGTCGCCGATGATGTAGTTGCGGACGTGGCCGACGTGCGCGTACCCGGAGGGGTACGCGAACATCTCCAGACAATAGAACTTCTGACGCGAGGGATCGACGTCGACCTCGAATGCCTTCGCCGATGTCCACGCCTGCTGCCATTTCTTGTCCAGCTGCTGCGGTTTGAACTCGGTCATCGCGACTCGACAACCATTGTACCTTCACGGCCGCGGACCGAAATGCGGAGCGGGTTTGCAGGCTTCGAGCGCGCCGACGTCGGGCGCCCGTCCGCTGAAATTGTCGTTGACGTTGGGCCAAAAAAAAAGAGCCGGACGGCTTGCGTCCGGCCCAATCCTCACATCCTCAATCGCTTCAGATCAGAACGCGAATCGGGCACCCATCATCGCCTGCCGCGGGAACCCGCCGCCGCCAAACAGGTTCGTCAGCACGAGGAAGTTCGCCGGCGTCCGCAGATCCCGATTCGCAGTGATCGGCGGATCGAAATTCGCGTGGTTCGTGATGTTGTAGATATCGAGGAACAGCTCGAGGGTCTGCTGCCCGCGAACGCGGGTGTGCCAGCCGGCGCGCACGTCGGCCTGGAACATGTTCGGGGCTCGCGCGCCGTTGCGCTTGCCGTCGAACGCCACGTTCTGCATCGCGTCGGTCGCGGTGCCGCTGTACGTCCCGGCCGGCACCGGATCGACGAGCTCACCGTTGCGATTCACGTCAACGGCACTGTTGTAGATGGTAAACGGGAAGCCGGTCATGTAGCGGATCGTCGTCGACAGGTTGGCTCCGTGCGTCTTCGGAATTTCGGCGCGCGCGCCGATCGACAGGATGTGGGTGCGGTCGACGCTGCTCGGACCACGCCACAGGTCGAGGTTCATGTCCGTCAATGTTTGATAGGTGTTCTTATCGGCCTGATCCTCCGCCGTGCCGCGCGACTTCGATAGCGAGTACGAGACGCGGCCCGACCAGTTGTTCGCGTACCGTTTCTCGAGCGACAGATTGAGGCCGTCGTACGTCGACTCGCCGGTGTTCTCCATCACCCAGACCTGCTGGCTGTATCGCTCGCCGAGCACGCCGAATGCATCGAAGCGATCAACCCTGCCGGTACGGCTCGTGTCGACACGCAGCCCCGGGTTGAGATTGCGCGCGAGGAACATGTCCTTGTTCACCATCCGGACGTAGTCGACGTGCGCGGCGAGCGAGGGCAACAGCTCGCGGACGTAGCCGATCGTGAACTGATGCGCGTACGGCGTGCTCCGATTCGGCGAGTCGAAAATCACCACCCCGTCGTTCTTCACCGGCACGCCGGGCGGATACATCGAGTTGAGCAGCGCGCGGTTGACGAACGGACCGTTGACGAGGAACGGATCCGTCGGGAATCGCCCGGCGCTCGGACCTGGATCGGCGGCGCTGGTCGGGAACTGGACCACGGCTGACGACGTCAACTTGCCGAACTCCAGCGTGTCGTCCACCGCCCCGAGAATCGTCCGGTTGTAGAAGATGCCGTATCCCCCGCGGATCAGAGACTTGCCGGCGTCGTCGAGCGCGTGCGTGAAGTTCACGCGCGGCGAGACGTTGTTCTTGTCGACCGGATAGGCGTTCGTCTTGAACAGTGGATTGCCGGTCTCGTCGAGAGGAATGATCTCGAGATCGTAGCGGACGCCCAGGCCGATCGTCGTCCGCGGGGTCACGCGCCACTTGTCCTGCGCGAACGCCTCGTAGGTGTGATTCTTGATGAACTCGTTGAACGTGCCGGTGCGGATGGTGAAGCGTTCCGGATACGTGCGCGGGTTCGTTGCATCGAACGGCAGATCGGTGTTGAAGCGGAACGTGCCGTTGGAATTCACCTGCGACACGCGGCGCAATTCAGTGTAGTTGTAACGGAATCCGAACTTCATGTCGTGGTCGCCCTTCTTCCCGGGAAGGAACCACGAATAGTCGTCCTCGATCTGATAGTTGGAGTCCCACGGGCCCTGCGACTCGGTGCTCGCCTGCGCGAGGAAGCTCAGATAATCGAGCTGCGGCGGGCAGAGCGCCTGATTGCCCTCCGGTTCCTGCTTGAAGATGAAGCCTTCCCTCCCGCCCTGCGGTCCCTGCGCGCGGAAACACTCGTTGCCGTGCCACCAGTGCTCCCACGTTCTCGCCAAGCGTACCGTGTTGACACGCGAGTTGCTGAGGACGCTGGTCAGCGTGCCGACGGCCGTCTGATCGAGGTCGGTCTCGTCCTGATACGACTCCAGCGTCGTACGGTTTTGGCTGAAGGTGTACCACTGCGGCGCCCACTCGCGCAGCCAGCGGACCGCCCACGTGTTGTTCGCGTTGATCTGATGATCGAAGCGGATGAGCGTGTTCCAGTCGGTGCGATCCTCAGCCTTCGAGAAGGTCAACGACGGCCGCGTCGGGAATACGCGGGTCCGGTTCGGGTTGTCCACCTGTCGCTCGAGGCTGAAGAAGAAATGCGCTTTGTTCCTGACAATCGGCCCGCCGATCACGCCGCCCCAATCCCGCCTGACGGCCGACGGCTTGGTCAGGTTCTGGGTTCGGACGAAATAATCCGCGGCCGTCAGTTTGTTGCTGGCCGCTTCCGCGAACAGCACGCCCTTGAACTGGTTCGTGCCCGACTTGGTGACGGCGTTGAGGATGGCACCGCTTGCGCGGCCATACTCCGCGTCGTACATGCTCGTGATGACCTGGAACTCCTGGATCGCCTCGATTGGCACACGCACCTGCGCGCCTGCGCTGGTGCCGAGCGCATCGTCGGCGTCGTAACCCCCATCGACCGAGACGTTGTTGTTCTGAGTGGTCTGGCCGGACGCAACCAGCGTGTCATTGCCCATCTGGTTCGACGGCGCAAACTGAATGCCTGGCAGGAGGGCGACCGCGGCAAAGTAGTTGCGGTTCATCGCCGGCAGCTCGCTGAGCTCGTCAGTCCCGATGTTGCCGCCCACTTTGGCGCTCGTCATGTCGACCAGCGGCGACTCTGCGGTGACGCGAACGGTTTCCTCGAGCGTGCCGACAGCCATCGTGATGTTGATCGTCAGCGTCTTCCCCACGGCCGCGATCAGGCCGCCGCGCTCGAACGTTTTGAAGCTGGCGAGCTTCGCAGAGATCTTGTAGCGCCCGGGAATCAACTGCGGCGCGAAATAGTTGCCGTCAGCGCCGGTGACGATGTCGCGATAGACGCCTGACTCTTCGTTGGTGATGACAATCGCGACACCGGGCAACGCCGCACCGGTTTCGTCGACGACGCGACCGCCCATTTCCGCCGTTCCCTGTTGAGCAATCGCGGGTAGCGCGAGCGCCAGCAACAGCGGAATGCCCAATCCGACGATACGTATGCGCATCTGCGGCCTCCTCGTGGGTACGGGTTAGGAAGATAACGAGGGCGACGCGCCAACGGGATGAATTGGCGGCATTAGACACCCCGCCCTTACGGGAATCAACTCGTTTTCTTGCAAGTCGTTCACACGGTTGCCCGTGGAACCACTGGATTGGATCGGAGTCAGCGGTGGCCGTCCAGCTTCCAGAATCCGGTAAGCGCCTGCGCGACCGCCTGGGCCGCGGAACGGCCACGAGAGGACGCGATGCCGCTCGACGGCCAGCGGGGCGGCGAAACAGGTCCACTCAATGTCGTAATCACGGCGTCGAGCGACGTTCCCAGCGCCTGCAGGTCGTATCCGCCTTCGGTCACCGCAATCAGTCGACCGCGACAAGATTCCTCGGCGACGGCTCGCAGCTCGAGCGTCATCGCGGCAAACGACTCGGCCGTGAGGCGCATGCCGCCGAGCGGATCGCTTTCGTGGGCGTCGAAACCGGCAGACACCATCAACAGGTCCGGCTCGAACTGACGGAGCACGGGACTCACGACCCGCGCGAAGACGAGCTCGTAGTCCTCGCTGACCGCCCCAGCGTCGAGCGGCACGTTCACCGTGAATCCTCGCCCAGCGTCGCGGCCGATTTCATCGGCGGCGCCGGTGCCGGGATAGTACGGATACTGATGCGTCGAGATGTACAGCACGTGCGGATCGACGTCAAAGATGTGATGCGTGCCGTTTCCGTGATGCACGTCGTAGTCGACGATCGCGACACGGCGCGCGCCGAGCGTGCGTGCGTGAGCAGCGCCGCACGCGACGTTGTTGAACAGACAGAACCCCATCGCGCGGCTGCGTTCCGCGTGATGGCCGGGCGGCCGCACCATCGCCACCGCCGCGCGATTGGTTCCGGCCATAACGCGCTCGACCGCATCGATCGTGGCGCCGGCGGCGAGCCGCGCGATTTCGTACGACTCGGGCGACGTGTACGTGTCGGGGTCGAGCGCCACCGCGCGCCCCGTCGTTTCCGAAATGCGACGGATGTAATCGGGATCGTGCACGCGCGCGAGCTGCTCGTCGGTCACGGCGCGCGGCGCCACGATTTCGGTTCCCTTCCTGCGCCAGCGATTCGCGACGGCATCGAACACTTCGGCGCGCTCGGGCCGTTCGGGATGGCCCGGCGGCGTCTGATGCTCCGCAAAACGGTCGGTGTGAACCAGGATGACCGACAACGTATCGCGGATTGTAGATTGCGCGATGCGGATTGCGCTACGGTCGGGCCACGCGGCGCGCGAGGCCGCGCTCGAACTCCGCGAAGGTGAAACCGAAACGTTCGACCGCCTGGTCGACCGACTGGCCGCCGTCGAGATCCTGCAGGAGCAGGCCGACGTTGGCGGTGCCGATCCGCGTGATGAGCGCGTGCGCCGCAAACGCGCTCATTTCGTAGGCGAGCGAGGCTTCCGCCGCGCCGAGCGTCGTGAACCCGTCGCGTAGCGCCGCAAGCGGCACGAAGACGCGCGCGGCCGCGAGGCGGCGCCCGGACGCCGCGCCGTCGCTGCCATCGAAGTACATCGCCAGCCCTTCGTTCAGCCACGCCGGCATGTTCCGCGGCGCGAGGCTTTTCAGCATCGCGTGCGTGAGCTCGTGCGTCAGCACGCGATCGAATTCCGTGAGATTCTGCGCGGCGCCGCCGACTGGCATCCGAATCTGCCCATCGAAACCGCCGCCCGACCACTCCGGCGCACCGGTCACGTCCCTGAATTGTTTGTCCGTATAGAGAATCACGCTGATCGAATCCGACGGATACGCGCCAAGCGTTCGGCCGATGCGCCAGAACGCCGCGCCAAGCACGGTGGTCGCGCGCGCGGCCAGCTTGTGATTGACCGGTCCCTCGAACAGGATTGAGAACCGGTCGTCCTTGTACGCTTCGAATCCATGATGGAGGTCGGCTTCGCCGCGCCACGTCGCGAGCCGCTGCCTCAGGGCGACATTCGACGGCGCGTACGTGAGCGCGGTCTCGTAGGTTTTGATCGCCAGATCGAGATCGCCTTCGTGGTACGCGATCTCGCCGAGGAGCGCCGATGCGAGCGTCAGCCTCGGCTCGGCATCGAGCGCCGCTTTGAGCAGGCGCGACGCGTCGTGCTCGCGTCCCTGAAGATGAGCGGCGGCGCCGGCACCGTACAGCAGGGCCGGATCCTCAGGATGCCGATCGAGCGCATCTTTGAAGATCGACGCCGCCTTGTCCGCGTCGCCGCGCTGCAGCGCCGTAAAGCCCGCCTGCGCCGCGTCGTTGGCGGCCGACTGAGCGCCTGCCGTTGACGCGGCAGCAACGATGAGCAACCCGCAAACGACCGAGCGACACCACGACATGATGTGTCGGATGAGGGCAACCTCCATGCCGTGAGACGATTCAGGCAGCGGTGCGCGGCCGCGTAGCGATCGATGCACACTTTCGTCGCCCTCCGATCAATGTCGTATCGTGTGGTGACGTTCTGTTCTAAATACGCGCGAGCGGTCTACGCCGCGAGCGCGTCAGCGCGTGGGGTGGATTCCCCACCTGTGGTGACGTTCTGTTCTAAATACGCGCGAGCGGTCTACGCCGCGAGCGCGTCAGCGCGTGGGGGTGGATTCCCCACCTGTGGTGACGTTCTGTTCTAAATACGCGCGAGCGGTCTACGCCGCGAGCGCGTCAGCGCGTGGGGGTGGGGCCCCACGCGTTTAAATGATGTTGGCTGCTTGCTGGTGCTGGGCGCCGTTCTCGTCCACCAACTACCTCCCAGCGACCAGCAGCCGCGAACGGCCGCAGACTTCGTAATGACGGACCGTGTCGTCGAACGACGTGAGGACGCGACGCGCCTCGTCGGCGACGACGGCGCGCTCGAAGTCGTCGCCCGCGAACCCGCGGATCGCCTCCTCGGAGATCCACCAGCTGATGACGACGAGCTCGGTCGACTCGCCGCGCGCGCGGCGGAGCAGCGTCGCGCCCTGACAGCCGTCGACCGCCTCGAGGGCCGGCAGGACGTGATCGTTGAAGTGCGCGGCGTACGCATCGGCGCCGTCGGGCCGCGCCCGCGCCGTCCACACGCGCGCGATCATCGCGGCGGCTCCTCCGACGGCACGACGACGGTCCACGGCCTGATTTCGACGCGCTTCACGAGGCCGTTGTTCGGATATGGATCCTGTTCGACGAACCGGTCCACGACCGATCGGTCGGCGGTCTTGAACACGAGCAGCGCGCGGTCGACCGGATCGGCCAGCGCGCCGGCGAGCAGGATCTCGCCGCGCGCGTGGGCGGCGCGCACGAGATCGAGGTGCGCGGCGCGGAACGGCGTGCGGCGCGACGCGAAGTCGTCGACGGTGTCGTAGAACAGCGCGAAGTAGGGCACGATGCCTCCTGAAGAATTATCGCGGCTGATCGAGCATCGCGTTCGCGCGCGTCTCGAGCGCCTGCAGCCGCTCCTCGAGCGAGCGCCGGGCTCGATCGATCGCCGCCGCATCGGCGTCCCTCGGAACGTCGAACGGCTCGCCGATCGCGATCGCGATCGTCGCGAACGGCTTCGGAATCTGCGTGCGATCCCAGCTGTTCATCGACCAGCTGCGATCGGCCTCGATATGGAACGGCACCACCGGATTGCCGGTCGCCTTCGCCAGCCAGACGGCGCCGGGCTGTGCGATGCGCGCGGGGCCGCGCGGTCCGTCCACGGTGAACGCAGCGGGCCTGCCGGCCGCCATGTCGCGCGTCAGCTGCAGCAACGCCCTGCGTGCGCCGCGCGAGGTCGACCCGCGCGCCGTCCCGTAGCCGAAGCGCTCGATGATGCCGGCAATCCACTCGCCGTCGAAGTTCTCGCTCGTGATCACCACGATGCCGCGCCGCCGGAAATAGTACGTCGCGGAAAGGATGCGGCCGTGCCAGAACGCCATGATCGGCTGCCGGCCGCTCCCGACGACGCGGTCGTAGTGATCGACGCCGTCGCTCTTCCAGCGAAGCGTCGATCCGAGCAGCGCAACCAGCCGGTAGCCGACGATCGAGATCAGCTTCGCCTGAACCCGTTTCAATCTCGACGCGCGCCAGTCGGTCATTTCCGGGGTCGCTTGGCTACGAGGATTCGCTCGCCTGAAAGGCTCGCGCTACGGTGGGCCCGCGGGCCCGCAACGCTCGTCGCGCGAGCCTCCCAGACGCTGGTAACGCCAGGCTCGCAGACGCTGGTAGCGCGAGGCTCGCAGACGCTGGTAGCGCGAGGCTCGCAGACGCCGGTAGCGCCAGGCACGCAGATGCTGGTAGCGCGAGGCTCGCAGACGCTGGTAGCGCGAGGCTTTCAGCCGAGCGGCTGCATCCTGCCATTGACATACGTCATCAGGTCGACGAACTGGATATCGCCCACAGGGCCGCCGGGAGCGCCTGCGCTCGCCGAGGCGCCCTTGAGCATGATCGAGCAAAACGGGCACGCCGTGACGACGGTCGTCGCACCGGTCTCGCGCAGTTGCCTGAAGCGAACGTCGCTGATGCGCGATCCGGGCTCTTCTTCCTTGTCGGCGAACAGCAGTCCGCCGCCGGCGCCGCAGCAGTAAGGGTTCTCGCGATTCCGCACGGGCTCTTTGACGTCGGCGCCGAAACGCTCCAGCAGCTCGCGCGGCTCGTCCACCTTCCCGGCGTACCGACCGAGGTAGCACGGATCGTGGAAGGTGACCCTTTCGCGCGCCGTGCCAGATGGCTCGCTCGCGCCGCCGGATCGCTCGCCTGAAAGGCTCGCGCTACCTGTCGCAGAGCCGCGCGTGAGTCGCGCGACGAAGTCGGCGGAGTGAACGACCTCGACGTCGTAACCGAATCGTTTGTAATCGAATCCGATCGTCTTCACGCAGTGCGGGCACGACGTCAGGATCTTCACCGCCTTGCTCGCTCGAAGATCTTCGATGTTCTGCGTGGCCAGTTCCTGAAAGATGTATTCGTTGCCGGTGCGCTTGGCCGGATCGCCGTTGCATTTCTCCTTCGCGAGGACGCCGAAGCTGACCTTCTTCTTGCGCAGGATGTCGAACAGCGATCGCAGCGACTTTTGATAGTCCGCTTCGAACGATCCGGCGCAGCCCAGCCAGACCAGGTACTCGTGCTTCGCCGGATCGAACGTCTCAACGGCGACCGCTTGCACGAACTTCTGACGCTGGTCGTACCCGAGCCCCCAGATATTGCTGCGGCGTTCGAGGTTGTTGTACATCGCGCCGAGGTAATCGGGCGCGTCGCCGTTCGAGACGAGGCCGCGCCGCGCGCCGATCAGCAGCGGCAGGTGCTCGATGCCGACGGGACACTGGTTCTCGCAGGCGCCGCACGTCGTGCACTGCCACAGCACTTTCTCCGTGTAGAGCTCGGCGAGCCGCGTGTCCTTCGGTCTCTCGAGCAGGCCGTCCTGCGTCTGCAGAATGATGGCTTTCGGATTGAGCTCCTTGCCGGCGCCCCACGCGGGACAGTTCACCTGACAGCGCCCGCACTCGACGCAGGTGAAGGCGTCGAGCACCGTCTTGCTGCCGAGATCCTTCAGCGTCTCGAGCCCGACCTGCTCTTTCTCGAAATCGAGGTTCGGCACCGTCCCGAGCTCCGGCGACTTCAGAAAGACCGTAATCGGCGACACCACGAGATGGAAGTGTTTCGACGCCGGGATCAGCGCCATGAAGGCGAGGATCACCAGCATGTGCAGCCACCAGTTCAGGTGCCCCGCCATCCTCGTTTCATCGAGGCGAAACGTGAGCAGGTACGTGATCATCAGCATCGCAATGAAGAGACCGATGACGATCGATTCGGCCGATACGTGCGAACCGAGCGCGACCGGGCGGAGAAACGCGCGACGGACGAGCAGAACGAGGATGCCCGCGAGCACCGCGGCCGCAAACGGCGTGAGCGCCATTCGGTACTTGTGGAACCACGATGTCGCCGTGAGATCGACGATGCCGAGACCCTTCAGGAATTCGACGGTCGTGTAGCCGGCGAACGCGATGAAGCCCCAGAACACCAGCGCGTGCGCGACACCGGGAATCGGGCGCTCCAGGATCGTCCTGCGTTGAAACAGCACGTCGCCGAGCCACCGTCCAGCACGAACGGCGATGCGGTCGACGTTGAACGTGTTCGGTGCGGCGAGGATCAGCCGCACACGCCGCGCGACCTGCGCCGCGAACGCGCCGATGAAGATGACGAACAGGAGCCAGAAGACCAGTACAGGAATCATTGCGGATCGCGGATTGCGGACTGCGGATTGACTTTGCGGTTGCCATCCGCAATCGGCAATCCGCAATCCGCGATTCTGGTCACTGCTTCAACGCGTCGATCATGGCTGGAACGATCTCGAACAGATCGCCGACGATGCCGTAGTCGGCGATCTCGAAGATCGGGGCATCGGGATCCTTGTTGATGGCGACGATCGTGTTCGCGCCTTTCATGCCGACGAGATGCTGAATGGCGCCGGAGATGCCGAGCGCGAGATACAGCTTCGGCGCGACCGTCTGGCCCGAGCTGCCGACCTGACGCTCCATCGGCAGCCATCCCGAGTCGCAGATCGGACGCGACGCGGCGAGCTCGGCGCCGAGCGCCCGCGCCAGCTCCTCGGCGACCTTGATGTTCGCCTGTTCCTTGATGCCGCGCCCCACCGACACGATCCGCTCGGCCTGTGAGAGATCGACCGCCTGCTTCGCCTGCTGAAACGGCGCGTCGGGCTTCTGGCGGATCGCCGACGCGTCGAGGTTCACCGTCAACGCCCGGACCGGCGCCGGCGCGGAACCCTTGACTGCCTGATCGATGCGGTAGGCGCCAATCTGAAACGTCACGAAGTGCGGCGGCTGACCCTGGGGTACGACGTCGGCGGTCAGCTTTCCCTGAAACATCGGCCGGACGAACGCCGTGTCGCTGCCGGCCCTCTTGATGGCGACGACATCGGTGATGATGGCGCGATCGAGCCGCGCGGCCAGCTTCGGAGCGAAGTCGCGCGTCTGATACGTGTGCGGCAGCAGCACATACGTCGGCGACAGTTGCGCGATCGCGTCCTGCAGCGCCGCCGTGAACCCATCCGGCGTGTAAGGTTCGAGCGACCGATGCTCGACCGGGACGACTTCTTTCACCTGCGCCGCCGCCAGCTCGCCCGCGACGTTTCGGACGCTGCCGCCCGGGACGAGCACGGTGATGTCGCCGTCCATCTGCTGCGCGGCGGCAATCGTTTCCCACGTCGCGCGATTGAGCTTCCCGTCGCGCTGTTCGGCAATGACGATGATCACGGGATAACCCGGACTTCCTCGCGCAGCTTGCGCACCAGCTCTTTCGCGGCTTCGGCGGGCGAGCCGCCGATGATCTGCGTCTTCTTGCCCTTCTCCGGAACGTAAAGGCTGACGATCCTCTGTTTGGCCGCCGACGCTCCCGAAGGGAGCGAAGGCGGGACCTTTTTGATCTCTTTCTTCTTCGCCGCCATGATGCCCTTCAGCGTGGCGTAGCGAAGCTGATTGATGCCGCTCTGAATCGTCAGCACTGCCGGCAGCGGCATGGAGACGAACTGAAACCAACCGCCTTCGAGCTCTCGTTTCACGCGCAGCGTTGCCGCTCGCCCTGACCCTGTCGAAGGGTCCGCCTGCACCTCCATGATGATCGTCGCGTGCGGCAGGCCGAGCTTCTCGGCCAGGATGACGCCGACCTGCGCGAATCCCTGGTCGTCGGACTGGAGTCCCGTGAGGACGAGATCGAACGTCTCGTCGCGCATCGCCGACGCGAGCGCGCCGGCCGTGACGAACGCATCGGCGCTCGCCAGAAGGTCGTGTTCGACGTGGATGGCGCGATCGGCGCCGCGCGCGAGCGCTTCGCGAATCACCTGCGCGACGCGCGCCGGCCCGGCCGAGCAGACGACGACCTCCCCGCCGTGTTTCTCCTTCAGCCGCAGCGCCTCTTCGAGCGCGTACGCGTCGGGCTCGTTCATCTCGAAGCTGGCGTCCTGCTCACGAATCCATGTTTTCGAGTCGTCGAGGCGGGGCTGCCACTCGCGGGTGGGCACCTGCTTGATGCAGACGGCTATATGCATGCCCTTAGCCGGTGAATCGCTTGAACACGAGGGCGGCATTGGTGCCACCGAAGCCGAACGAATTCGACAGCGCGTACTCGATCGGGAACCTCCGCGCCTTGTTCGGCACGTAATCGAGATCGCAGTCCTCGTCCGGGTTCTCGAGGTTGATGGTGGGCGGCGCCGTCTGGTGGTGCACGGCGAGCGCGGTGATGCCCGCCTCGAGGCCGCCGGCCGCGCCGAGCAGATGTCCCGTCATCGACTTGGTCGACGACACCGCGACCTTCCGCGCGCACTCGCCGAAGCAGCGCCTGATCGCGAGCGTCTCCACCTTGTCGCCGTGCGGCGTCGACGTGCCATGCGCGTTGATGTAGTTGATCTGGGACGCGTCGATGCCCGCGCTCTTGATCGCTTTGCCCATCACGCGCAGCGGTCCGTCGCCGTCCTCTGACGGCGCCGTGATGTGATACGCGTCGGCCGACATGCCGTAGCCGACCAGCTCCGCGTAGATCCGCGCGCCCCGCGTCCGCGCCATCTCGTACTCTTCGAGGATGAGGACGCCCGATCCCTCGCCGACGACGAAGCCGTCGCGATCCTTGTCGAAGGGACGGCTTGCGCGTTCGGGCTCCTCGTTGCGCGTCGACAGCGCGCGCAGCGCGCCGAAGCCGCCGACGCCCATCGGCGTAATCGCCGCCTCGGACCCACCGGCGATCATCACGTCCGCGTCGCCGCGGCGGATGATCTCGAACGCGTCGCCAATCGCGTGCGCCGACGCCGAGCACGCCGTGCATGTCGAGGAATTCGGTCCCTTGGCGCCGAAGCGGATCGACACCTGACCGGCCGCCAGATTGATGATCGCCGACGGGATGAAGAACGGGGAGATCTTCCGCGGTCCCCCTTCGATGAGGGCCTTGTGCTCGCGTTCGATGGTGGTGAATCCGCCGATGCCCGACGCGATGAAGACGCCGACGTTCGGCGCGAGAGCCGGCGTGATCTGGAGCGCCGCGTCGTCCATCGCGAACTGCGAGGCCGCGATGGCGTACTGGATGAAGACGTCCATTTTCTTGACGTCTTTCTTCTCGATGAAGCGCAGCGGATCGAATCCCCGCACTTCGCCGGCGATGCGCGTGGAGAACTGCGCCGCGTCGAAATGCGTGATCGGCCCGATGCCGCTCCTGCCGCCGATGAGCGCCGCCCAGTTCGATTCGGTTCCGATGCCGAGCGACGACACCAGACCGATGCCGGTGACGACGACCCGCCGATGGTTAGGCATGTTGTGCGAGCCGAGCAAGCTCGGCTCCTACTTCTTCGCTTTTGCGTGCGACTCGATGTACTCGACGGCTTCCTTCACGCGCGTGATCTTCTCGGCGTCCTCGTCGGGAATCTCAATGCCGAACTCTTCCTCGAACGCCATGACGAGCTCGACCGTGTCGAGCGAGTCGGCGCCCAGATCGTCGACGAACGACGCGTCAGGCGTCACTTCTTCTTCATCGACCCCGAGCTGCTCCACGATGATGCTCTTCACTTTGTCGGCTACGGCCACAACGTCCTCCTGGGCGGAAGATGCTCCGCCTCGAACCGGGCACGTCCCGGTTCTACATGTACATCCCGCCGTTCACGGCGAGCACGTGCCCTGTAATATACGACGCCTCGTCGGACGCGAGGAAGCAAACGGCGGCCGCCACATCGTCGGGCGAACCGAGGCGTCCGAGGGGAATCTGCCGTTCGAGGTCGGCGCGCGCCGGATCGCCGATCGCGCGCGTCATGTCGGTCTCGATCATTCCGGGCGCGACGACGTTCACGGTGATGGTGCGCGACGCGACCTCGCGCGCCAGCGCCTTCGCAAATCCAATCAATCCCGCCTTCGACGCGGCGTAGTTGGTCTGTCCCGCGTTGCCCATCTGCCCGACGACCGAGCTGACCGCGATGATGCGGCCGCTCCGCTGCTTCAACATGGGACGCATGGCGGCCTGCGCCAGCACGAAAGTGGCGGTGAGGTTCGTCGCGAGCACGGCGTCCCAGTCGTCGCGTTTCATCCGCATCAGCAGCTGATCGCGCGTGACGCCCGCGTTGCTGACGACGATGTCGAGGCGGCCGTGGCGCGCGACGATGTCGTGCGGCGCCTTCTCCAGCGCGGGCGCGTCGGTGACGTCGAGCGTCAGCGCCTCGGCGCGATGTCCGGCGGCCGTCAGCTCCGACACGCACGCCGCCGCGTGATCGCCGCGCGCCGCCGCCACGATCGTCGCTCCCTGTCCCGCGAGCCGCGCCGCGATCGCCCGCCCGATTCCGCGCGACGCGCCGGTGACGAGCGCGACCTTGCCTGTGAGATCAAACATGCGCGAGCGATTCGACGGATGCGAGATCGTCGGGGCTGCCGAAGGTGACCACGGTGGCCTCGCGGTGAATCTTGCGCACCAGACCGCTCAGCACCGCGCCGGGACCCACCTCAACATACGTTGTGACGCCCTCGGACGCAAGGCGCGCGACGACCTCCTCCCAGCGCACCGGCGACGACACCTGATGCACCAGCGCCTCGATCGCGGACCGCGCATCGCACTTGGGCTCGCCGTCCACGTTGGCGACGATCGCTACGCGCGGATCGTACGTCGTCAGCGCGCGCAGTTCGGGCGCCAGGCGATCTTCGGCCGGCTTCATCAGCGCGCAGTGGAACGGCGCGCTGACCGGCAGCGGCATCACGCGCTTGGCGCCGAGCGCCTTCGCGCGCTCGCCCGCCCGCCTGACCGCGTCGGTCGTTCCGGCGATCGCCACCTGCCCGCCGCCGTTCAGGTTGGCCGGGCTCACGACGTCGCCGTCGGCCGCCTCGGCGCACGCCTGCGCGACCTTGCCGGCGTCGAGCCCGAGGATTGCCGCCATCGCCCCGGTGCCGACTGGCACCGCCTCCTGCATGTAGCGGCCGCGGCGCCGCACGATGCGCAACGCGTCGGCGAACGTGAAGGTACCGGCCGCCACGTTCGCCGAGTACTCGCCGAGGCTGTGGCCGGCGACGAACGCCGGCTTGATTCGGCGCGAGGCGAGCAGACGATGCGCGGCCGTGCTCACGGTCAGAATCGCGGGCTGCGTGTTCTCGGTGAGCGTCAGCTGATTTTCGGGGCCTTCGAAGATGATGCGGCTGAGCGGTTCGCCGAGCGCGGCGTCAGCTTCAGCGAACGTATCGCGGCAGATGGGGAACGCGTCGGCGAGCGCCTTGCCCATGCCCACCTTCTGCGAACCTTGTCCGGGGAAAATAAAGGCAATCATCCGGGAACGATCTGCGGTTCACGCTCGCGGCGCCGCGGCTTCCGCGATGTTCTGCTCGACTCGCTCGATGAAACGCTGCGAGGCGAACCGATAGCCGAGCGCCACAGCGTTGCGGACGGCCTTCGCGCTCGAGCGCCCATGACCGACGATGGTGACCCCGGCGAGCCCGAGGAGCGGCGCGCCGCCGTACTCCGAGTAATCGACGCGCCGCTTGAATCGCCGCAGCGCGCGCCGCGTCAGCAGAGATCCGACGCGCATCGTGATGGTGCTCGACAGCTCGTCGCTCAGCAGGCTCTCGACGACGTCGACAAGCCCCTCGCTGATTTTCAGCGCGACGTTGCCCGTGAAGCCGTCGCAGACGATGACATCGGCGTTGCCGCTGTAGACGTCGCGGGCTTCCACGTTGCCGATGAACGCGAGCGGCGACATCCTCAGCAGACGATGCGCCTCCCGCGTCAGCTCGTTGCCTTTCGTCGCTTCCTCGCCGATCGACAGCAGGCCGACGCGCGGGTTTTCGAGGCCGAACGCCACGCGCGCGTACACGCTGCCCATGATCGCGAACTGCAGGAGATGCTGCGGACGGCATTCGACGCTCGCGCCGACGTCGAGCAGGATCGCCGGCCGACGCCGCGTCGGGATCGTCGCGGCGAGCGCCGGTCGATCGACGCCGGGCAGCATGCCGAACGCTGCATAGGCGGCCATCACCGTCGCGCCGGTGTGTCCGGCGCTGAACAGCGCCGACGCTTCACCTCGCGCCACGATCTCGGCGGCCACTTTGATCGAGGCGTTCGGCTTGCGCCGCAACGCCGCCGCCGGCGAATCTTCCATCGCGACGACGTCTGTCGCCTCGACGATGCGGATGCGTTCGGGATCGACGTCGTCGTGACGTCCCAGCTCGACGTCGAGGTTGGCGCGAGGACCGACGAGCGCGACGCCGAGATCGAAGTGCCGCGCCGCCGCAAGGGCGCCGTCGACGACGGGCCGCGGCGCGAAATCGCCACCCATCGCGTCGACGGCGATCCAAATCATGGGTTCGGGCTTATTCCTCGTCTACCGCCCGCGCCTGCCGGCCGCGGTAATACCCGCAGTTGGCGCAGACGCGGTGCGGCCGCTTCGGCTCGTGACAGTGCGGGCATTCGCTCAGGCCAACCGCCTTCAGCGCGTCATGCGTGCGGCGCTTCGCGGTGCGCGTTTTCGAGTGTCGTCGTTTTGGATTCGGCATCGTTGTGACTCTTTCAGCTCTCAGCTGTCAGCTTTTGGCTATCAGCTTTTGGCTCACAGCCTTCAGTTTTTCGTTTTCAGCTCGCGTAGCGCGGCGAAGTGCGGATCCTCCCAATCGCGTTTGCACTCGCACGTATCGCGATTGAGGTTCGTGCCGCACAACGGGCAGAGACCTTTGCAGTCGGCGCCGCACAGCGGCTTCATCGGCAGCGACAGGTAGAACTGCTCCCGCATCAGCTGTCCGAGATCGATCTCCTCGTTCTCATAGAACGCAGTCGAGAGATCGTCCTCCTCGATCTCACGCTCCCCGTCGCCGGTATTCATCGCGTGCGGCTGATACCGCAGGTCGAACGCGGCATCCACCGGCCATGCGAACGGCTCGAGGCAGCGGCTGCACGGCAGCTCCAGCGTGGTCTTCACGCTTCCAACGAGGCGGAACTGGTCCTTGTCCTTGTAGATGTCGAACGCGAGCGCCACCGGCGCCGCCACCCGAAAGCCGTCGTCTGGCGGCATCTGCTCGGGCTGGTAGACCTGCTCGAAGCGCTCCTGCGCCGTCCGGATCCTGGAGAGGTTCAGCGCAAGCATGAACCTCCCAATATACCTCATTGGGTAATCGGGTAATTGGGTAATTGAGGAATCGCGTCCGCCGCGGTCGACGCGCCGCGGCTCTGTGCAATTACCCGATTACCCGATTACCCAATTACCCAATTACCCAATTACTCGATTGAGTTCTTGGCCCACGGCTTGGGGATGAACAGCTGCTCGAAAAGGCGCACGGCGTAGCGATCCGTCATACCCGCGATGAAGTCGCGCGCGGCACAATCGAGGCCGTCGGTCTCGATCGTCCGTCGGTCGAGGAATTCATCGGGACGCTCGTGCACCTTCTCCCATAGGCCCGTGAGGATGCCGGACGCCTTCTTGAACTCGGCCGTTGCGAGGTGATTCTCGTACACCGCGTCGAAGAGGAAGCTGCGCAGCGCGAGCACCGCGTCGAGGACCGCGCGGCTCATGCGGATTTCGGCGAGATCGGCGGCAAGCGTTTCAGTGACGACGTCCTTCACCAGCGTGGCGATGCGTCCCGACGAGGAGGTTCCGAGGCGCGCGATCGCGTCGCGCGGCAGATCGGCCGGATCGAGCAGTCCTGCGCGCGTGGCGTCGTCGATGTCGTGGTTGACGTACGCGATGAGATCGGCGACGCGCATGATCTGACCTTCGATCGTGCTCGCGCGCATTTGCTCGGGCATGCCGACCGGCGCACCCGATTTGCCCTTCGAATGCTTCGCGATCCCGTCGCGGACTTCCCAGGTCAGGTTCAGGCCGTGGCCGTCGTTCTCGAGTACGTCGACGATGCGCAGGCTCTGCTCGTAATGGTTGAAGCCGCCGGGCATCAGGCCGTCGATGACGCGCTCGCCGGCGTGGCCGAACGGCGTGTGCCCCAGATCGTGGCCGAGCGCAATCGCTTCGGTCAGCTCTTCGTGCAGCCGCAGCACCTTCGCGATCGTCCGCGCGATCTGCGAGACCTCGAGCGTGTGCGTCAGACGCGTGCGGTAGTGATCGCCGGCCGGGGCGAAGAACACCTGCGTTTTGTGCTTCAGGCGGCGGAAGGCCTTGCAGTGAATGATGCGGTCGCGATCGCGCTGAAATGCGGGCCGGACGTCGTCTTCGCGCTCGGGTCGAAGTCGCCCGCGGGAATCAGCGCTCTTGGCCGCGCGGGCCACGAGCACCTCGCGCTCGCGCGCCTCGAGTTGTTCGCGAAGACTCGGCACGCCTACATGATGTCACGAAGAAAGCTCGTTCCGTGCGGCAGGCGTCCGACGTTGAAGATCTCAGCCAGCGTCTGTCCGACGTCCGCGAACGTGCGACGTGTGCCGAGGTCGACGCCTCGCCGCACGTGGGGACCCGCGGCAAAGAGCGGCACGTACTCGCGCGCGTGATCCGTGCTCGGCGTCGTCGGATCGTTGCCGTGATCCGCCGTGACGATCAGCAAGTCGTCGGCGCGCAAACGCGGCAGGATGGCGGCCAGCCGCGCATCGAACCGTTCGAGGTTCCGCGCGTAGCCCTCGACGTCGTTGCGGTGACCGTACAGAGTGTCGAAGTCGACGAGGTTGGTGAAGATGAATCCGCGATCGATCGCGCCCATTTCCCGCTCGACGTGATCCATGCCGTCATCGTCGCTCTTGGTGTGAATCGCTTTGGTGACGCCGCGGCCGGCGAAGAGATCCTCGATCTTGCCGATGGCGACCACCGGCAGCGAGGCCGCTTTCACGCGATCGAGCAGCGTGTCGCCTGACGGCTGCAGCGCATAATCGCGGCGGTTCGCCGTGCGGGTGAAATGGCCGGGCGCGCCGACGAACGGCCGCGCGATCACCCGGCCGACGCCGAGCCCTTCTCCGACAATCTGGTATGCGATCTCGCACGCGCGATAGAGCTCCGGGACTGGAACGACGTCTTCATGCGCCGCGATCTGGAACACGCTGTCAGCCGACGTGTAGACGATGAGCGCCCCGGTGCGCATGTGCTCGGCGCCGAGCTCGTCGATGATGACCGTTCCCGATGCCGCCTTGTTGCCGAGGACCGCGCGTCCCGTCCGCGCGGAAAAGTCTGCCAGCACCTCGCGGGGAAAGCCGTTCGGAAATACCGGGAAGGGGACGTCGAGAACGATTCCCATCATCTCCCAGTGTCCGGTGACGGAGTCTTTTCCAGCCGACGCCTCGGCCATCCGGCCGGCCGCTGCAGGAGTCGGGATCGGAGTCGGTATCAGAGTCGGGGTCGGAGTCGGCGTCAGCGTCACGAGGCGGTCGAGTCCGAGCGATCGCAGCGTCGGGATTTTCAACGGAACGCGCCTCGCGATGTTGCCGACGGTGTTGCTTCCCTCATCGCCGTACGCCGCAGCGTCGGGCAGCTCGCCGATGCCGACACTGTCCATGACGATGACGATGACGCGTTTGAAAGGCGTCACGCGCGCTTATGAGTGGGAGAAATAGTTCGAGACCGGCCTCGGCGTCTTGATGCCCGCGATCGCGTGCTTGAAAATCATCTGATCGGTGCCGTTCTGATCGAGTACGAGCGCGAAGCGATCGAAGTTCTTGATGCGGCCCTCGACCTCCTGCCCGTCCATCATGCGAATCGTCACCGTGAGCTTCTCGCGCCGCACGTAGTTGAGGAAGACGTCCTGGATGTTGGGCTGCGTCGATTTGGTTTCAGACAGAGGCATGAATCAGCCGTGTGACCGACTCGATCGTCCCCGGCGCCTCGCCGGGACCGTCGAACCACGTAAGATTAGGCTCTTTGCGGAACCAGATCAACTGGCGCCGCGCGTATCGGCGATTCTCCTGTGCGATGAGCGCGCGCGTCGACGCCTCGTCGCGGACCCCGCGCAGGTGCTCGAGCGCCTGCCGGTACACGAGCCCGCCGAACGGACGCGCATCTGCCGGAATCCCACGAGCGAGCAGTGTCCGGATTTCATCGAGCAGACCGCGGGCGAACTGCTCATCGACGCGCCGCGTGACGCGTTCGGAGATTTGCGCCGCCGGCAGCCGCAGCGCGATGGCCGTGACGTCGACGTCGGGAATCGGCGACATCGTGTCGCTGAAGTGTGCCGTCAGCGCGCGTCCCGTCAGAAAGAACACTTCCAGCGCTCGCACGAGCCGCTTCAGATCGCGCGGTTGGATGCGGACGCCGGACGGCGGATCCACTTTCAACAGCATGTGGTGCAGGAACGGCGCGCCGCGGCGCTCGGCGATCGATTCGAGTCGTTGGCGCAGCGCCGCGTCGCGGCCTGGCCCTGGAAACAGGCCGCGCGTCAACGCGCGGTAGTAGAAGCCCGTCCCACCGACGAGCACCGGCAGACGGCCGCGCGCATGGATGTCGCGGATGACGGTCGCGGCTTCGCGCGCGTACCGCGCCGCCGTGTAGTCCTCCGTCGGATCCGCGATGTCAATCAGATGGTGTGGGATGCCGCGGCGAGCGGCCGGCGCCACCTTGTCGGTGCCGATGTCGAACCCTCGGTACACCGCTGTGGAGTCGCAGTTGATGATCTCGCCGCCGAAGCGCTCGGCGACCGCGAGCCCGACGGCGCTCTTCCCCGTCGCCGTCGGACCGACGATCGCGATCAGCCGCCCGCGCATGTCAGCCGACCCGGAGAATCACGTAGAAAAGAAACGCGACGGCGAAAATCAGGAGTCCAAGTCTCTGCGAATGCGTCATCTCTTAATTCGCCTGGGGCCCCACATATCTTACGCGGCGGGGCCCCACCCCCGCCGCTGTTGCTCGGCGCGTTGCGCCTCGCAACGGCTCAAGGCTGTCACGCGCTGACGCGCTCGGGCCGTAGCCCTCGCGCGTATCTAGAACAGAACGTCACAGCGGGCCGCAAGCGCCAGGCGCGGCCCGCGATCGTCAGGAGCATCATCGCCTTACGCATGTTCAACACAGAACGTTGCAGTTTGGTGTGATGCGTCTGTCAGCTGCACGCGTCTTATCGCGGGGGAACTTCGTTGTAGTAGAAGGTGACGGTGAAGAAGGCCTTTTCCGACGGGTACTCCGGCGGAAGGGGCTGCGTTGGGTTCGACGAGGACAGCGCGCCGAAGGCGGCGTTGTTGAACGCGTCGACCGGGCACGGACCGACGACGCTGAGATCCGTGATCGCGCCGTCCTTGTGCACGTTGAACGTGATGACGACGTGCCCCTTCATCGACATCGCGGCGTACGGGATGAACCAGTTGCGCTTCACCTGCGCGATGAAGCGGCGAATCCACGGTCCGAACTCGACCCCCTTCGTATCGAACTGAATCTCGGGTCCGAATTGCCCGCCGCCGCCGCCCTGATTGTCGAACTGCTCGTTCTGCACGTACCTCTGCAGGTTCCGCAGCGCATCGCCGAGCGATCCGCCGGCGGACGAGGCGCGGCCGTTCGCGCCATTAGGCGCCGCGCTCGGCTTTTGCGTCGGCAGTTGCAGCGTCGACTGCGATTCGGGGCTGTCGGGCTGCGGCTGATTGCGCGCTATCTGTCCCATTGACGGCTCAGGCTGCGGACCCTGGCCGCGCGCCATCTGCTGTCGCTGCGCCGGTTCGTCGACGCGCTCGGGACTGTTGCCGCGCTGAAACGGCAGAGGGTTGGTCGGCTTGTCCGAACGCTCCGGCGCGCGCGCCATGCGATCGCGATCCGACGGCTCGGCAACCTGCGGCGGCGGTTTCGGCGCCGGCCGCTCGACGCGCGGCGCCACGAACACGAATTGCGTGCGGTCGCGCGGCGGCTGCTCCAGAATCGCCAAGGGCTTTGCCGGCGGCGACGCGAACAGCGCCGGAAAATACTTCGGCGAGACGAGGATCACGATGACCATCACCAGGTGGAAGATGATCGAGAGCAGGATCACTTCCAGCCGCGTCAGTGCGCGCCCGACGGGATAGATGTCGGGGTGGTAGTCCTCGAAATCGAAATACATCAGGAATTTAGCAGTATATCAGCTGGTTGCTGGTTGCCGGGGACTGGTTGCTGCGGTCGCTTGCTGGAGCGTGGACGCGAGGGTCGTAAAGATCGTTACATGCATCGAAGCGTCCACTCCCCTCAACCAACTCGAGCGATCATTCACCAGCCACCAGCAACTAGCTCCGACACGCCGTGTACAGGATGACGGATCCGAACGTGAGTGGGACGGGACGCACCTCCATAAAACCGTTTTGTCGAAGAAGTTTCACAAACTCATCCGGCGACACGAATGCATCTATCGAGGTCTGCAGGTATCGATACGCCCCGTCGTGTCGCGAGATCGCGCGCCCGATTCGCGGTAGCAGGTGCCGGAGGTACCAGAGGTACGCCTGGCGGAAGCCAGGCGTGCGCGGAATTGCGAACTCGAGAATCGCGAGGCGGCCGTGTGGTTTCAGGACGCGATGGATCTCCCCGCATGCCGCCGGCACGTCGTCGACGTTGCGGATGCCGAAGCCGATCGCGACGGCATCGACCGAAGCGTCGGCCACCGGCAAGCGCGTCGCGTCGCCTCGGATCAGCGCGATCGCACGCTGGAGGCGCCGCGCGCCGACCTTTCGATTGCCGATGACCAGCATGGCGGCGGCAAAATCGACGCCGACCACGCGCGCGGCGCCCGGACGCGCGCGCATCGCGGCGATGGCCAGGTCACCGGTACCCGTGCACAAATCGAGCACGCGCTCGCGGCCGGTCAGGGCCAGCGAGGCCACTGCGCGCCTGCGCCACCGCCGATCGATGCCCGCGCTCAGGAAGTGATTGAGGAAGTCGTAGCGGCCCGCGATCGCGTCGAACATCCCGGAGATCCGCTCCGGCGATTTCGAAACGTCATCGGCCATACAGCGCGACGACGAGTATCAGCAGATAGAGGAGCCCGACGTACCCGTTGAGATCGAACGCGCGCCTGACCTGCGACAGATCGTCGGCGCGTACGAGCGACTGCTCGTACGCGAGCAGTGCGGCCACGATCGCGACACCGGCCAGATAAATCGTTCCGAGCGGCGCCACGAACGCGAGCCCGACGAGGCAGGCGATGGCAACCGCGTGCATGACGCGCGAGATCGCCAGCGACGCGGCGACGCCGAATCGGACCGGGATCGAGCGCAGGCCGTGCGCGCGATCGAACTCGAGGTCCTGACAGGCGTACATCACGTCGAAGCCGCCGACCCAGCTGCCAATCGCAACGGCGAGCAGCCATGGCTCCCATCCTCCGCGCGCGCCAACGGCGAGCCACCCGCCGACCGGCGCGACGGCCATCGAGAGGCCGAGAAACAGCTGCGTCCATGTCGTATAGCGCTTCGCGAGCGAATACCAGAAGACGATCGCCAGCGCCACGGGCGATAACGCGAGACACAAGGGATTCAGCTGCCACGCCGCGAAGAGGAAGACCGCCGACGCGATCGTCACGAACGCGATCGCCTCGCCGATCGTCATCGCGCCGCGCGGCAGCTCGCGCGCCGCCGTGCGCGGGTTGAGCGCGTCCATCCGCGCGTCGACGAGCCGGTTGAACCCCATCGCCGCGCTGCGCGCGCCGACCATCGCCACGACGATCCACAAGACGATGCGCCAGGTGATTGGCGTGTGCTGCGCGGCGAGGAGCGCGCCGGCGAGCGCAAACGGCAGCGCGAACACCGAATGGCTGACACGCACGAACGAGGCGTACGTTCGGAGTTTTGGAACGAGCACGGGTGTCACGCTTCGATCCACCGCAACTGATCGGGCTGAATGCCGCTCACCAGATATTCTTCCACATCGTCGATCATCGGCGGGAGAGCGACGGCGAGCAGTCGGGCGCGCTTTCCGGCTTCGATGGTGCCGTAATCGGCGTCGAAGCCGAGCGCACGGGCGCCGACGATGGTCGCGCTCGCGAGAAGCGACGTCGCGGGGACGCGCGGCGCCAGCGCGCGCATCGTGGCGAGCTCGGCGAACACGTTGAGGTCGGGCGCGCTCGCGAGGCTGTCGGTGCCGACGGCGACAGCGACCCCGGATCGATAGAAGTCTTCGAGCGGTGGCGTCCCTGCGCCCGTATGGCCGTTGCTCCGCGGACAGGTGACGAGCGTGGCGCCGCGCTCCGCCAGGCGCCGCAGATCGCCGGTGGTCATCTGCACGCCGTGAACGACCAGCACGCGCCGATCGAGGAAGCCGCACTCTTCCAGAAACTGCACCGACGTGCCGCCTGGAGGCGACCACGCGGGATTCCAGACGCCGAGCTCCTCGAGCAGCGCACGCCAGGGCCCCCGTCCGGATCGCATGAACTCGACTTCCTCGGCCGATTCGGACACGTGCACGCTGCACGGTGCGAACGGATGCCGATCGATCGCCTGCCGGATGAACCGGAACACCAAAGGCGCGACGGAATAGGGCGCGTGCGCCGCCAGCGTCGGGATGATGCGATCGCTGCGATCCTCGTCGGACCGCAGCGCTTCGATTTCGCGCTGCGCGCCGTCGACGAACGCCTCCGGATCGTCGGCGTTGAATCGAATCAGCTCGTAGAAGACGACAGCCGCCGACAGCGGACCGCGCGCGAGCGGCTCGTAGGTGGCGAGCGTATTGCTGATGTCGCCGACGATCGCGGTGCCGGTGGCGGTCGCTTCGACGATCGCGTCCTCGATCGCCTGCGTGATCTGGCGATCGCGCGGGTCCGGATGCTGTCGCCGCGCCGCCATCACCCCGCGGATCCAGGTGACGAACTCGGATGCCGGCGGCACTTCATCGCGCAGATACGACAGTTCGAGGTGCGTGTGGGCGTTGACGAGACCCGGCAACAGCGCGACGCGGCCGAGATCGACTTCGGGCTCGCTGCGGTTGGCCGATTGCCGGCCGACCGCGACGACACGACCCCGATCGACGGCGACCCACCCGTCGCGAATCGGCGACTCGGTGATGGGCAGAACCCAGGAGGCGTGGTACCGAATCAATGAGCGGAGCGGGGCGGCGGGGTCCCCGCGGAGCATGTCCGGGGCGCAGCGGTCTCCGGATTGGGAATGACGCGAAGCTGCTTGCCCGCGCGGCTGCGCGCTTCGTAGTCCGCCAGCTCGTCGGGCACGTGCGTGTCGCCTGCGGCGCGAGCGGTGGCGAGCTCCAGCATGCGGGGCACGTCGCGGTCGCGGAAGATCGGATCACCGAGGATTTCGTAGTGCATGTTCCGCCGCTTCGGGATGAAGCCGGCGTCCTCGACGTTGCGGACGATCTCGACTTCGTCCATGCAGTAGCTCGCGCCGGCGGCGCGGACGACATTCTCCTCGATCATCACACTGCCCATGTCGTTGGCGCCGTACGCGAGGCTCAGTTGTCCCACCTTCCCGCCCTGCGTGACCCACGAAGCCTGGAGGTTGTCGAAGTTGTCGAGCACGATGCGCGCGATGGCAAGCGTCCGGAGGTAGTCGACGCCGGTGGCCTCCGTTCCCCCCAGCTCGGTGTTCGCCGGCTGATAGCTCCACGTGATGAACGCGGTGAACCCGCCGGTCTCGTCCTGGAGCTCACGAAGGCGCAGCAGATGCTCGATCCGTTCCTCGTCGGTCTCGACCGTGCCGTACATCATGGTCGCGGTCGTGCGGAGACCCGCGCGGTGCGCGTGTCGCATGACGGCGAGCCATTCGTCCGCCGTCGCCTTGCCGTAACAGTGCAGCAGCCTGCGGACGCGGTCGACGAGGATTTCAGCGCCGCCGCCGGGAACGCTGTCGAGTCCGGCGGCGATCAACCGATCGATGACCGCAGGCACCGGCAACTGCGACAGCCGAGACAGATGGATCACCTCGGGCGGCGAGAGCGCGTGCAGTTTGAAGGCGGGATATCGCTGCTTGACTGCGCGGAACAGATCTTCGTACCACGCCAGGGGCAGGTCAGGATTGTGACCGCCCTGCAGCAGCAGCTGGGCGCCGCCGACGGCAATTGTCTCGTCGATCTTGCGAAACAACTCCTCGAAGCCGAGTACGTATCCCTCCGAGGAACCGACGGAGCGATAGAACGCGCAGAAGTTACATTTCGCAACGCAGATGTTCGTGTAGTTGACGTTGCGATCGACGATGTACGTGACGATGCGGTCCGGGTGCTTGTGCGCGCGGACGTGGTCCGCAAGGCGTCCGAGCCGCGGCGTCGGCGCACGTCGATACAGCTCGAGCGCCTCGGCGCGATCGATGCGCGCTCCAGCCAGGGCTTTCGACGCAATCGCCTCCAGATCCATGTCAATAAAACTGCGGCGCTGCCGTCCGTTCCACGACGCCCGCTTCAGCCGCGTAGCGGAAAAAGGCTTCGAGACCTGCCTGTTCGTCGTCTCCGAGATAGTACTTGATATTGTCGCGCAGGTACCGCGCGCCGATCGCCTGCCGTTCCTGATTCGGGCCGACGTACTCTCGCGCGAGCTCCTCCGGCCGGCCGATGCCCGCGTCGCGCGCCCGCTGGAGCGCCTCGACGTCGGCTGCAGTCAGCGCGCTCGGCCGCCCGGCCCAGAACGCGTAGACGAACGGTAGCCCGGTCAATTTCTTCCAGGCGTGGCCGAGGTCAATTTTTTCGATTCCGCGGGCATTCTCATTCGTGGCCTCCGGCTTCCGGCGGACGTCGCCTGCATCTAGAAACAACGCGTTGTCGCCGATGAGGAGCGCCGCGTCGCAGTGCCGAAGCATGTCGTCCAGGTCGGGTCCGCGCGGCTCGAAGCGCGGCTCGATCTCGAACAGCCGCGCGCACAACACGCGCGTGAGCGCGACCGACGTGCGCGAGCTCGTATCCATCGCGATCGAGCGCACGTCGGCCATCGGCCTCTTCGTGAAGATGGCCACCGATGCGACGGGACCGGCCGACGCAATCGCGAGATCCGGCACGATCCGATACGGCCCGCCGCGCAGGTATTCGATTGAAGGGATGAGGCCGACGTCGATCGCGTTCTCGTGCAGCAGCCGCGCGCATTCCGACGGGATGTCGTAGCGGACGTCGAATCGCGGCGACCGCTCGAGGCCGTACACAAGCGGGACGGCATTCAGATAGCCCACGGCACCCAGCCGCACGCGGTCCGACGAGGTCACCGCGAGCGCTCGTCCTGAGTCGTGAGCTCGTCGACGGCACGAAGAACGTCCCAGCGCCCCGTGCGCTGGACCGGCTCGTAACCGGCGGCGTGAATGTTGCGGCGGATCTCCTCGAGCGGCGAGCGGCGGTAGCCCTGCGACACATCATCGTCTGCGGAGACGCCGTCCACATCGTCGGCGCCGACGGTGAGCGCCACCTGCGCGAGCTTCGGTCCGTACAGCGACCAATCGACCTGAATCGAGGGGACGTTGTCGGCTACGATGCGCGCGAGGGCGACGCGCCTGATGTCTTCGTAGCCGGTCGTCGGCACGGCCGGGTTGACGCGGCGTGGGAGCGGCGCGAACGCGCGTATCACCGCGACCGCTCGCTGCAGCTCCGCGACCGTTTTCAACTGCGACATCGGATCGGTCGACTGCGGCTGATGAATGGTGACGCGCGCGAGTGCGAGGCCGGCGATGTTCACTTCCTCGATCGATCGTCGGGCGTCGCGCAGGCGGTCGATCGGCGCTTCAGAGACGATCTCGAGCCCCGCCGCCCGCAGCTGCTCGAGCAGCGCGCGCAGCGTGACGCCTTCGCGTGCGGCGAGCTCCTCGAGATCCGCGAGCGAGAAGCCGGACACGGCGACACCGTTGGCGGATGCGGCGACTTGCGCGACGCGATCGGCGGCGGCCGCGCGTGTCGGCGGCGCGCCGACGATGCGCGCTTCGCCGGCCGCCGGCGCGATGGCGATCGGCGCCGATGGATCGGCCGCAATTTCGGCGACGCGCACGAACGTCGCGTTCGTCCCGTGGCGCTGCCGGCGCAGGCCGTCGGCGATGGCGCCGAGGCTGATGATGTCGTGCGACGCCGCGAGGCTCGTGAGCTCCTGTTCCGTAATCGTCATGTAGCGCGAGCCTTTCAGGCGAGCGTAGCGCGAGCCATTCAGGCGAGCGTGTCCGCAGCACTTCAATTTACGACAGGGTCGGTCCGAACAACAAGCCGAGGACGATCGCGATGGCGATGGCGAGCGACCACCCGAGCACGCACACCGCGGCCGCGCGCGTAGTGCTCGTGTAATCGAGGGCCTGGCGGACGGCGACGACCGTCGCGACCAGCATCCACACCGCAGTCGCAGCGAACACCGGCACCGTCACGCCCGGCATGATGCCGAATATGCGGAAGAGTCCGGGGGTTGACGCGAAACCGATCGTGCGCAGCAGCTCACCGACGTCGACGCGCGTCTGCGGCTCCGGCATCAGGCGCGATCCGATTTCGAACGTGACGAGCGCCCACGCCGCCCACGCGATGAGCGCGACGGTGCTGATGAACAGGATGTTCGCGAGCGACAGGCCGCCGAGGCCGCGCGCGCCCACGCCGGCCGCGAGGCTCGACATCACGACGATGGTCAACGCCTGACCCGTCGCACCGCGATCCGCTTCGACTTCCTCGTAGATCGCCGCGTCGAGCGAAATCGCTCCGATGAGCCGCATGAAGAATCCGTTCGTCGCGGATCTGGTAGCCATACCGCTACGGTATGCAAACGGCCTGCTCGATACAAGGTCCTGTGGACTTGCGGCATCCGGCTTCAGCCGGCTGACGTGCACGCCTCGCTCGCCAGGGCGTTATGGTGTGTTCTCGAACACGAGATCGAACGCCGTGTCGCCAAAACCCGGCATTGCGTAGGTGAATTCATAGCGGCGCGGCAACAGGCTGCTCACGTCGATCCACACGGTGCCGGTCGCTTCGATCTCGGACTGCGGCGACGTCGCGGGCGCGCGAACGCCGCGGACCATCGCGCCGTCGACGGCGCGAAGGCCGGCGTCGGCGAGACCGCGTGGATCGCCGAGGACGTTGAACAACTGCGCCCGTTCCTTCTCGTCGAGCTGCCGCATGAGGGCGCCGTGCTTGACGCGCGGTGCCTTGCCGCTCATCGCACGCCCCACCGCGTCGAACGCGCGCGCGATGTCGTCCTCGGTCAGCGGTTCGCTCGCTCTCAATCGATCCTTGATCGGTCGGTCTTGGTCGCGACCGCAGGCGGCGGCGACGAGCGCGACGATGAGCAGAGCGGCAAATTCTTTCGTGGCATTCATTGTGCACCAAAGCGCGCGGAGGCCTGATCGAGGGCGTCGCGATGGTCAGCTGGCGCAGCGGCCGAGCGACGCTCGATCGAATTCATCGCCGAGGCATCACGCGGTCGAGAATCGCGTCGGCGCGATGCCGCGCCGCCTCGGTCGTGATCAGACGCGCGGGCCAGTTGCGCGTGTAGCCTTCGGACGCCCATTTCTTCGTCGCGTCGATCCCCATCTTTCCGCCGTATGCCGGCAGATCGGCCGCATCGTCGAGATCGTCGACCGGGCCTTTCGTCAACTGGATGTCGCGCAGCGGATCCATGTGCGTGCCGACGATCCACGCGACCTGGCTCACGTCGTGGACGTCGACGTCGCTGTCGACGACAACGATCGTCTTCGAGAACATCAACTGGCCAAGCCCCCAGAAGGCATTCATGATCTTGCGCGCGTGGCCGGGGTAGCGCTTGTCGATCGATACGATCACGAGATTGTGGAAGATGCCCTCGGCCGGGAAATGCATGTCGACGATCTCGGGCAGCGTCTTCCTGATCATCGGCAGGAAGATCCGCTCGCTCGCGAGCCCGAGGTAGTAGTCCTCCATCGGGGGCACGCCGACGACAGTCGTCAAATACGTCGGCCGTTTTCGCTGCGTGACGCAGGTGAGATGGAACACTGGAAAGTCGTCGGGCTGCGAATACAGGCCCGTGTGGTCGCCGAACGGTCCTTCGCGGCGCCGCTCCCCCGGTTCGACGTAGCCCTCGAGCACGATATGGGAGCTCGCCGGCACTTCGAGATCGACCGTCACGCATTTCACCATCTCGATTCGCCGCCGCGCCAGGAAACCGGCAAGGAGCAGTTCGTCGAGACCTTCGGGCATCGGTGCCGTCGCGCAGTACGGCAGCACCGGCTCGCAGCTCAGCGCGACGGCGACGTCGAGCCTCCGGCGCAGCCGTTCCGCCACGCGGTAATGCTGCGCGCCGCCCTTGTGTCGCTGCCAATGCATGCCGGTCGACCGGCCGTCGAACACCTGCATGCGATACGTGCCGACGTTTCGCATCGCGGTCTCGGGATCCTTGGTGAAGACGAGCGGAAACGTGATGTATTTGCCGCCGTCCTCCGGCCAGCATTTCAGGATCGGCAGTGCGTCGAGCGTGCCCTCCCGAGCGACCACCTCGTGACAGGCTGCATCGTTGACCGTCTTCGGTACAAGATCACGAAGGCGTCCGACCATCGGCAGCATCTTCAGCGCGTCCATGATGCCGGCCGGCATCTGCGGCGTCATCAGCTCCTCGATCTCGGCCGCGAGATCGTCGAGGGTCTTCACGCCGAGCGCGAGGCACATCCGTTCGTACGAGCCGTAGACGTTGCTGGCGACCGGCATGTCGTGGCCGGTGGGCGCCTCGAACAGCAGCGCGGGGCCGCCGCCGGGAGACTTGCAGGCGCGATCGGTCACCGCCGCGATTTCGAGATTCGGACTGACGGGTTCAGTGATGCGCGCGAGCAGCTTGCGTCGATCGAGGTCTGCGAGGAAGTCGTCGAGATCTGAGTACATAGGTGGCGCTGCGACTCGCTCCGTGCCCTCGGTGCTGGCGAGCCGAATTCTGCAACGTGCTCAGTTATTTCGTGTGTTTCGTCGTTTCGTGTTTTCGTGGATTCGGTGCCGCGGTTACGTCGTCGCGGTCATTCTATCCGTAATCTGCTGCGCGAGCGCCAGCGCGCGGCGCCCCTGCGCACCATCGACTCGCGGCGGGCGGTTCGCGGCGATCGCATCGACGAAATCGGCGAGCTCGCGCTTCAGCGGTTCTTCGTTCGCGACCATCACCTCGCCGCCCTCGATCGACGGCGTCTTCGCGGTACCCTTCACGAGGCGGTACGCTTCCAGCTTCTGCAGCGCGTAATCGATCGACACGTACGCGGCGGTCTCGAAGAAGCGGATCTTCCGCACCCGCTCGCGGCTGATGCGGCTCGCGGTCAGGTTCGCGATGCAGCCGTTCGCGAACCGCACGCGCGCGTTCGCGATGTCGACGCGGCCGGTGAGCACCGGAACGCCCACCGCGTCGATCGACTCGACCTCGGCCCTGACGACGGAAAGCACGACGTCGAGATCGTGAATCATCAGGTCGAAGACGACGTCGATATCGAGGCTGCGCTCTGGAAACGTACCGAGACGGTGGACTTCGATGAAACGCGGATCACGGAGCATCGGACGCGCGGCATCGACCGCTGGATTGAAGCGCTCCGTGTGGCCGACGGCCAGAATCGTTCCCGCGCGCGCGGCGGCTTCGATCATCGCGTCCGCTTCGGCGAGACTGCGCGCCATCGGTTTCTCGACGAGGACCGGCAGACCCGACACGAGAAATGGCGCCGCGACGTCGCGATGACGCTCGGTTGGAACCGCAATCGTCACCGCGTCGACGCGCCCGAGCACGTCGCGGAAATCGAAAGCCGCCTCCGTCCTGCTGGCGCGCGCGATCTCGTCCGCGCGCGCTCGATTCGTATCGACGACGCCAACGAGGTCGACGCCGGGGAGCGTCGACAGAATGCGGGCGTGATGGCGGCCGAGATGGCCGACGCCGACCACTGCGACGCGCAGCTTCATGAATCCAACCACGAAGACACGAAGACACGAAGAAGAGCTCGATGGTTTTCCTCGTGGCTTCGCGTCTTCGTGGCCAAAGACGGCGGGATCATCCGCGCCGCTCGGATCGACCGACGATACAGATGTCAGCGGCATCGGCGGCTTTCATGATCGCCTCGCCGTCGATCATCAGGGTCTTCCCGGCGTCGACCGACAGCGCCGTCGCGCCGACGGCCTTCATCGCCTCGATCGTCGACACACCGACCACCGGCACGTCGAATCGCATGTCCTGGTTCGGCTTCGCCACCTTGACAATCCGTACGCCTCGGCCGGCGAGCTGTCCGGCTCGCGCGATGACGGCGTCGGTTCCCTCCATCGCTTCCACGGCGACGACGGCCGCGGACTTCACGGCGACGGTCTGGCCGATGTCGAGCCGCGCGACGGCGTCAGCGATGGAGCATCCGAACTCGAGGTCGCGCTGCTCGTCCTCGTCCGGCGCGCGCCGCGTCATGACGCCGTCGCGCGCGAGGAGCGGACCGAGAAACGCGGTCGAGTCGATCAGTTCGATGCCATGTTCGGCCAGCACGTCCGCGACGCCCGAAATCAACGAGTCGGTGTTCTTCGCCGCGAGTCGCATGAGGACTTTGCCGAGCATCAGGTCGGGCATGATGTCGGCGAACAGCTTGGTGTGTCTGACCTGCCCCGCCATCACCGCCCGCGTGACGCCGGCGTTCTTCAGCAGGCTGATGCACGTGCCGAGCTGTCCGAGCGAGATCCAGTGAAGGGGCGCAGCAGGCGCGCGCGCGGCGGCGTCGGCGAGATCGGGAAAGGTTTCCTCCTTCAGCGCGATGACCGTAACGTCGTGGCCCGCGCCGCGAGCCGCGTCCAGCACCAGAAACGGAAACCGACCGTTGCCCGCGATCAAGCCAAGCTTCACCGAAGATCTACCACGAAGTCGCGAAGGCACACGAAGGACACGGAGGATTCTAATTACTCATCCGCCATTACTTCCTCGGCGCGACGCGTCGCCCGGCGCAGGATGACGCCGCGCTGAGACGTGCGGATGAAATCGAGAATGTGCTGCACTTCGTCGCACGCGAGCGCTCGGTCTTTCTGAATCTGCTGCAGCGCGCGCGATGTGTTCAGCTTCGACTGGAGCAGGTACCGGAACGTCCGCTTCAACTTCTCGATGACGTCCGGTGGAATGCCGCGGCGCATGAGGCCGATGCTGTTGGCGCCGAAGATCCGCGCGGGCCGGCTGCCGACCGTCCGCGCGTACGGCAGCGCGTCTTTGGTGATGACCGAATAGCCGCCGACGAAGCCGTGGCGGCCGACGCGGCAGAACTGATGCACCGCGGATCCGGCGCTGATGTTCGCGAAGTCCTCGACCGACACGTGACCGCCGAGCGTCGCATGCGGTCCGAAAATCGTATTGTCACCGACGTGGCAGTCGTGTGCGACGTGCACGTACGCCATGAACACGTTGCGATCGCCGATCGACGTCACGCCGCCGCCCCCGCGCGTCCCGCGATTGATCGTGACGAATTCGCGAAAAATGTTCTTCCGCCCGATCATGAGGCGCGTCTCCTCGCCCTGATACTTCAGGTCCTGCGGCGCGAGGCCGATCGACGCGAACGGATAGATGTCGGTGTCGTCGCCGATCTCGGTCCAGCCGTCGACGACGGCGGAGGCGCCGATCCGGCAGTTCGTGCCGATTCGAACGTTCGCGCCGATGCTCGCGTGCGGACCGACCGTCGTCCCCTCGCCGATCCGCGCGCGCGGATCGACGATGGCTGTCGGATCGATGCTGGTTTCGTCGAGGCGGATGGCAAGGAGCAGCTCGGCTTCCGCGACGACCTGCTCGCCGACGTACGCCGTCGCCTGCGCCCTTGCAAGCGGCATCCGCCGGCGCCCCAACGAGACTTCGAGGCGCAGTCGATCGCCGGGCACCACCTGGCGCCGGAACTTCGCGTTGTTGACACCGCGCAGGTACACGCGCGCGTTCGGACGCGCGTCCTCGCGCTTCAACAGTAGCAGCGCGGCGACCTGCGACAACGACTCGAGCATCAGCACGGCCGGCAGCAGCGGCGCGCCGGGAAAATGACCCTGGAAGAATTCTTCATTGACGGTGACGTTCTTGACCGCGACGAGCCGCCGGCCGGGGTCGTGCTCGGCGATCGCGTCCACGAGCACGGACGGATACCGGTAGCAGTGTCGGTCCAGGAGGATGGGGATGTTGATGTCAGACACGATTCGGGACTTGGGATTTGGGATTCTCAGGGGATTCTATCAACCCGAATCCCGAATCCCGAATCCCAAATCCCGACTCGCGTCAGCTTACTGCTTCGGAGCGGCTGCCGGCTTCGCAGCGGCGTCGAGCGCTTTGATGACGTCGGGCGTCAGGTCGAGGCCCGGAGCAGCCCACGCCAGCCCGGCTTCCCCGGCGTTGAAGACGAGGTAGAGTCCTTTTTCGTTGGCGAGCTTGTCGATGATCGGCGACAGCTTCTTGACGAACTCGTTCTGAACTTCCTGCTGCAGCTCCTGGATTTCGGCCTGCGCGTCCTGCTGGAAACGCTGCATGTCGACCTGCTGCTTCTCGATATCCTTCTCGAGCTGCGCGCGCGCCGCGTCGTTGAGCATGCTGCCACTGGTCTGCAGCTTCTGCTGATCCGCCGCGAGCTTCTTCTGCCTGTCGGCGTTCTCGGTCTGTTTCTTCTGCGTGAGCGCGTTCACACGCGTGAGCGCCGCCTTGCCTTCCGCCGACTGCTGGAACACGGCCTGCGGCGTGAAGAAGGCGATCTTCGCGCCCGCCGGGAACGGCGCCGGCGGCTGCGGCGGCGGCTGCGTAACGGGCGGCTGCGCGATCGCGGGCGGCTGCTGTGCGGGCTGCGCCGGCCTGGGTTGCCCGGCGGGCGGCTGCGTGGTCGCGGGCGGCTGCTGTGCGGGCTGCGCCGGCCTGGGTTGTCCGGCCGGCGGCTGCTGTTGCGCGAACACAGGGGCGGCGCCCATTATCAGTACAAGCGTCGCGACAAGTGCGGAACCTTTCATTACGCTGAATCCTTTCGTGAGCTAGTGGAAAATCAAAGACTTGCCGGCCGATCGTGTTACCACCTCGACCATCCGGCAAGTGTTTGATTTTACACTAGAAGGTCGAGCCGACCGCGAACCGGAACTGGAACTTGCTCTGAGGCTGCAGCGTGTTGTCGAGCACGCCGCTCCGCTGCGGATTCACTGCAAAAATGAGGCGGAACGGAACGTTCAGCACCGGCATGAAGAACCGGACTTCGGCACCGGTCGACGTCTTGAAATCCTGCCAGTTGAAGTTCTTCCCCGGTACGTTCACCACGTTCAGGTCGTTGAGGCCGACGAAGGGCCGGCTCTGTACTTGGTCGCCTGCCTGCACCTGGCCGGCGTCGTAGAACAGAATGAGCCGCACCGGACCGGCAATCGTAATCTGCTCCTCGACGTTGAAGTTCAGCAGCTTGTTGCCGCCGAGGACGAGGCCGGTGACCGGATCCGCAGGACCGATCGATCGGATATCGAATCCGCGCACGCTGTACTCGCCGCCGAGGAACAGCTTCTCGAAGATCGGCAGATCGGCAGAGCCCTTGAACTGGTGGATGTACTGGTACTGCGCGCGAAGGCCGAGCGTCAGCCGGCTCGCGTGCTTCAAGTACCACACGCCCTCGACGAATGGCTTGTAGAAATTGGTGTTGCCGCCGAGACCGGCGAGATCCATCGACAGCGTGTAGCGCTTGCCGGTCGTCGGAAAGATCGGCTGGTCGACGGTGTTGTACACGTAGCTCGGGACGATCTTGCTGACGATGCGTTCGCCACCCTGACCGATAAGCAACGAATCGCGCAGGAACGGGTTGCGCGCGAGAATCAGCGGGTCCGTGTACGACTCGTTGATCTCCGTCACGCGGACGCGCTGGTAACTGTAGTTCGTGAACACGCGCGACCACGCGCTGAGCGGGAACCCGAAGGTCAGCACCGCGCCGGCCGACTTCTGCGTGAACTGGCCGATGTAGCGGATGTCGGTCTTGAAAATCTGCGCGCCGCCCGTGATGTTGCGATCGAAGAGGAACGGCTCGGTGAACGACAGCGAGTAGTTCTGCGCGCGCGAGCCGCTCTGGACCGACATCAGCAGGCTCTCGCCGCGTCCGAGGAAGTTCGCCGTCTGGAACGACAGCTGACCGAAGACGCCTTCGAACTCCGACACGCCGGCGCCGAAGGTCAGTGAATTGCGGTTCTGCTCTTCGAGCTTGAGCTTGACGTCGACCTTGTTGGTCTCGGGGGGCGGCGTCTTCTGCACGTCGACTTCGCCCGGCTTGCCTTCGAGCGCCTTGAAGTACCCGAGCTGATTCAGACGTTTGACGCTGTACTTCAACGCTTCGGTGTTGAAGGGGGCGCCTTCCACGAGCCGCATCTCACGACGGATCACGTTGTCGTGCGTCGTGGTGTTGCCGACGAACGTGATGCGGTTCACGAAGAACTGTTCTCCTTCCTTCATCCGCATCGTGACGTGCACGGTCGGCTCGGCGGACGCCTTGACGTCGTGGCCGTCGCCGTCGACCGGCTTGAGCGCCGCCGGCGCCTCGGGCGCGTTCTGAACGGGATCGTCGCTGAACTTGTATTCCGGGAAGCCGGTGAACTCGAAGTAGCCGCCGGTGCCGTAGATCTCGCGCGCCTTCTCGATGCCTTTGCGGATTTTCTTCTCCGAGTAGTACTCGCCGACGCTGGTCTTGAACAGCGGCTTCAGGAACTCGCTCTTGACGACCGTATTGCCCGCGATCTCGAAGTCGCTGACCTTGTACCGCTCGCCTTCGTTGACCGGAATCCGCAGCTCGATCCAGCGCGTCTTCTTGTCCTCCGTGTCCTGCAGGACCTTCAGCTCCGGGACGCCGACGTTCGCCTTCACGTAGCCGTGGTCGCGGTAGAAGGACATGATCTTCTCCGCGTCCTCGTCGAACTTCGTCTCCTGAAACGTGCCGCGGTCGCCGAGCGCGCCAGCGATCCAGTCCCACAGGTGCACGGCGTCCTCGAAACCGGGACGCTCCTTGTTGTCCTTCAACTGACGCTTGAGCGTGCCGTCGCTCATCGCCTTGTTGCCGACGAAATCGAGCTTCCTGATCTTCACCTTCGGACCTTCGTCCATGTGAAACGTCAGGTGCACCAGCTTCGGGCCGCCGGAAATCTCCTTGATCTCGGGCGTGACGCTCGCGAACTGAAAGCCCTTCTCCTTCATCATGTCCAGGACGATGCCCTGAACCTTGCGCACCAGTCCGGGATCGATGAAGGTGTCGAGCCGAATCTGCGCGTCAGCCTCCTTCAGCTTTTCGTCGATCTTCGACGTCTCGATTTTCTTCGAGCCGAGGTAGTCGACGATCTTGACGCGCTGCCGCTCCTCCAGGTTGTAGGTGACGATCTTGCCGATCGTGCCGTTGGGGAACTTGTAGTCGCTGACGTCGATCCACAGGTTGTCGAGGAACTTCGTGTTCCACAGCCGGTGAAAGTCTTCTTCGAGCGTTTTCTCCGCGTTCGCGTCGTAAGGCAGCCACACGCCCTGCGACGGCTGGCTCTGTTTCAGCTGGATGTAATAGAGGTAAGTCTGCGGCTCGATGACGGACTGGTTGCCCTGGGCCTCGAAGCACGGCGCGATGAACAGCACGACCGCTGGCGATCCGGCCGGCGGCTGGGCCAGAGGCCGCGCCGGCACGCCACAGACGGTGACTGTCGGAAGAGGTTGCGCCGATTGATCCTGAGCAAACAACGGCGACGCGGCCAGAACCAGCGCCGCGGCCAGTAGCCGGAACAGACGATTCACCATTAAAGCTTTAATGTTACTGGATCTTAGACGGCCGAGTGACAATTTCGGCCGTTAGGTCGAGCCTGAGCAGCGCCTGCGGCTCGAGCAAGCGCGGATGCGCGAGCGAGGCGAGCGGGTGGGGCCCCCCGCGAGCGTTGAGAAAGGCGCGTGGGGTGGAACTCCACGCGCGTTTTGGCTATGCCAGCTTGCGTCCGGCTTCGAGCTCGCCTGCCGGGCGATATGCGAGCTGGCCCGCGTCGAGATAGACCTCGATCTCGCCGCCGTGCAGGTGGCCGCGGATCAATTCTTCAGACAGCGGATCCTCGACGTAGCGCTGGATGGCGCGCCGCAGCGGCCGCGCGCCGTACGATCGATCCTTGCACGTCACCTCGATGATCCAGTCGACCACCTCGGACGTCAGCGCGATCTTCAACTTGCGATCGGTGAGGTTGTCGTTCAGCTGGTGAACCAGCAGCGCCATGATCCGCCGCAGGTCGTCGTCGCTCAGCGCCTCGAAGACGATGATTTCGTCGATGCGGTTGATGAACTCGGGGTTGAACGTCCGCTTCACTTCGCCGAGCACCATTTCAGACACGCTCTTCGCGATCTCGCTCGTGTCCGACGACTGGAAGCCCATCGAGCTCTTCTTCTGGATGAAGCGAGCGCCGATGTTCGACGTCATGATGATGATCGTGTTCTTGAAGTTCACCCGGTTGCCGAGGCCGTCGGTCAGGTGGCCGTCCTCGAAGACCTGCAGCAGGATGTTGAAGATGTCCGGGTGCGCCTTCTCGATCTCGTCGAGCAGCACGACCGAGTACGGATTGCGCTTCACCTTTTCGGTGAGCTGACCGCCTTCTTCGTGACCGACGTATCCGGGCGGCGAGCCAATCAGCTTGCTCACCGAATGCTTCTCCATGTACTCCGACATGTCGAAGCGAATCAGCGCGTGATCGCTGCCGAACAGGAAGTTCGCGAGCGCGCGCGCCAGCTCTGTCTTGCCGACGCCGGTCGGCCCGAGGAACACGAAGCTGCCCACCGGCCGGTTCGGGTTCTTGAGTCCGGCGCGCGAGCGGCGGATGGCGCGCGAGATGGCCGAGATCGCTTTCTCCTGGCTGATGACGCGCTTGTGGAGCTCCGACTCCATGCGCAGCAGCTTGTCGCCCTCGTCCTGGTTGATCGACGCCATCGGCACGCCGGTCCACTTCGACACGACCTCGTCGATCTCGGCCTTGCCGACGATGACCTTGCGCGCGTTCGATTTGACGTCGAACTGCTGCCGCACGAACTGCAGATTCTCGCGGGCGGTCACTTCCTGCTCGCGGTAGAACTGCGCCTTCTCGAAGTCCTTCTGGCTGACGGCGCTCTCCATCTGCTCGACGGCGACGCGAATGCTCTTGTTGATCTCGCCGAACTCCTCGCTGTAGCCGGCCTCGCGCAGCTTCGCACGCGCGCCGGCTTCGTCGACGAGATCGATCGCCTTGTCGGGCAGAAACCGATCGGTAATGTACCGGTTCGACTGATAGACGGCCGCCTCGATCGCTTCGCGCGTGTACTCGACGTGGTGGAAGTTCTCGTAGCGATCCTTGACGCCGAGCAGGATTTCAATCGTTTCGCGCTCGCCGGGTGGATCGACCTTGATCGCCTGGAAGCGGCGCTCAAGCGAGCGATCCTTCTCGATGTACTTGCGATACTCAGCCGGCGTCGTCGCGCCGATGCATCGGATCTCGCCGCGGCTCAGCGCCGGCTTCAGGATGTTCGCGGCGTCGAGCGAGCCTTCCGCCGATCCGGCGCCGACCAGCGTGTGCAGCTCGTCGATGAACACGATGATGTTCGGGTTGTCGGTCAGCTCCTTCATGATCGCCTTGAGGCGCTCTTCGAACTGACCGCGGTACTTCGTGCCGGCGACGATGAGCGAGATGTCGAGCGCGAGGATGCGCTTGTCGGCCAGGAAATGCGGCACGTCGCCGTAGACGATCTTCTGCGCGAGCCCCTCGACGATTGCCGTCTTGCCTACGCCTGGCTCGCCGATGAGCACGGCATTATTCTTGGTGCGGCGGCACAGTACCTGCTGCACGCGCTCGACCTCGTGCTCGCGGCCGACGAGCGGGTCGAGCTGATTTTTCATCGCTGACTCGGTCAAATCGCGACTAAATTCTGCCAAAAGCGGTGTTTCTTTGACCCGAGTCAATGTGGTCTTCTCGTTCAGGAGCTGGACGATATCCTCGCGCACGGTGTTGAGGCGCATCCCTTTTTCCATCAGGATCGACGCCGCGACCGAACGCTCTTCGCGCAGAATGCCGAGCAGCAGATGCTCGGTGCCGATGTAGTTGTGCAGAAGACGGTCGGCTTCTTCCGCTGCAAACTGCAGAACGCGCTTGGTTTCTGCGCTGAATGGTATCTCGACCGAGGTCGACACCTTCTCACGAAAGACGGTGCGGCCTTCGATTTCCTTGCGGATGTTTTCGAGAGAGAGGTGCGAGCGCGCGAAAATGCGGCTCGTCAAACCTTTGCCTTCGCGAATCAGGCCGAGCAGGAGGTGCTCGGTCTCAATGGAGATGCTGCCGAGCTGGCTGGCCTCGTAGCGCGCGAAGAAGAGTACTCGTCGAGCCCTTTCGGTGTACCGTTCGAACATCCGGGTAACCTACGTGAAAGCCGATGAAATTGTGGTCACGGATACGATGGCCACATTATACGGCATCGGTTGACTGCAGCCCAACGTCAATCTGCGATAAATCGCTGTTACGCCTAGGGTTCTCGCCCCACCAACTTAGACGCTTCGATCGCAACTCGCGTGCCTGAGGTAATCGCGACCGATCTAGTTATCGGCAGTTATGCGTCCACCGCGACGGTGGACCTCGCGATCGAAGTTCATGGTGACCCGGATGTGGCTGAACAGTTCGCTCGAACCGTGCGCTCAGGCCTGATGCAGCTTCCCGCTTTCGAGCCGCAGGATGCGATCGCACGCGGCGGCCAGACGGGGATTGTGCGTGGCGATGATCGACGTCAGTCCGAAATCGCGGTGCATGTCTCGAAGGAGGGCGTGCAGCGACTCGGCGGTCGCTTCGTCGAGATCGCCGGTCGGCTCGTCGGCGAGCAGCAGCGCCGGACGCATCACGAGCGCGCGCGCCACCGCGACACGCTGCTGTTCTCCACCCGACAGCATGCCGGGCCGATGCGTGAGCCGATCGCCGAGCCCGACGCGGCGCAGCAGGTCTTCCGCGCGCGGCCGCGCCTCGTCCATCGGGACCCGGGCGATCCGCATCGGCATCTCGGCGTTCTCGGAGGCGTTGAACTCCGGGAGCAGATGATGGAACTGGAACACGAAGCCGACCTGTCGGTTGCGGAACGCGACGACCTCCTGATCGGGCAGCGACGTGACCTCGGTGCTCGCGATGGTGACGGTTCCCTGGTCGACGCGATCCAGACCGCCGAGCACGTGCAGCAGCGTGCTCTTTCCGACGCCCGACGCGCCGACGATCGCGACCATCTCGCCCGCGTCGACCTGCAGATCGAGATCGCGCAGCACGACGAGCGAACGTCCGGTGACGTCGTAGCTTTTGACGATGCCGCGGGCGTCGACTAACGCCATGGCAGCGCGGTCATCCACGGAACACACGAAAACACGAAATCCTCTGTGGCTGACTCCCGTCGAAGCGACATGAAAGTTCGAAGTGCGAAGGCGGCGGACTGAGATTACTCATATCGAAGGGCCTGGGCCGGATCGAGCCGTGCCGCCTGCCGCGATGGATAAATCGTCGCGACGAAGCAGATCAGCACGGCGACGACGACGACGAGGAGGAAGTCGGTCGCGAGCACGGTGAACGGCAGATACGGCACTTGATACACATCGATCGGCACGCGAATCAGCCGGTAGCGGTCGAAGACGAACGACAGCGCATAGCCCGCGGTCGCGCCTACGGTGGTCCCGACGACGCCGATGATCAGTCCCTGCATGATGAAGATCAGCGTCACGCTGCGAGAGGTCGCGCCCATGGTCTTGAGGATTGCGATGTCGCGGCTCTTCTCCATCACCAGCAGAATGAGCGACGCGACGATGTTGAGCGCCGCCACCATGACGATGAGGCCGATTGCGAGCGACACGGCGATCTTCTCGAGCGTCAGCGCCGCGAAGAGCGGCTTGTTCATGTCGGACCAGTCGTTGGCGATGTAGGCCGACCCGAGCTGCGGCGCGATCGACGCCGCCACCTCCGGCGCGCGGAAGATGTCGTCGAGCCGCAGCTCCATGTAGTCGACCGAGTCGCGCGAGAGCAGCCGCTTCGCGGTGTCGAGCGACGCGAAGCCGTAGCTCGAATCGAACTCGTACAGTCCGAGGCTGAAAATCCCCGCCATGCGCAGCCGCCGCGTCCGCGGAATCATGCCCATCGGCGAGAGCGTTCCCTGCGGCGTCAGGAGCGTCACGGAATCGCCGATGCCGACGCCGAGCTGCGCCGCCAGATCCTTTCCGAGCAGGATCGCATCGGGCGCGTCCGGGTTCGGCGCGCGCAGTGCGTCGAGGCTCCCCTGCTGCATCGCACGGCCGATGTCGGTCACCGTCGGCTCGAGCACCGGATCGATTCCCTTGACGGTGATGAACTGCTCGCTACGCGCCGCGGAAATGAGCGCCTTGCCGTTGATCGCCGGCGCCGCGCCGACCACGTGCGGCACCTTCAGCAGTTTGTCGACCTCCACGTGGTAATCGGCGATGCCGTTCGTCTTGAACACATACACGTGCGCGTTCGATCCGAGGATGCGATCGCGCAGCTCCTGCTGGAGCCCGGTCATGACCGCGAGCGCGATGATCACCGCCATCACGCCGACGCTGACGCCGAGCGTCGAGATGAGCGAGATGACGGAGATGAACGCCTGCTTGCGTTTCGCGAGCAGATAGCGGAGCGCGATGTGCAGTTCGAACGGGACATCCATAAAGCTATGCGAGCTATTCTCTTTTTCTCATGAGCGGAAACAGGATCACATCCCGAATCGACGGGCTGTTGGTGAGCAGCATCACGAGCCGATCGACGCCGACCCCTTCGCCGCCGGTGGGCGGCAGCCCGTACTCGAGTGCGCGGACGTAATCGTCGTCCATCTCGTGCGCCTCGAGGTCGCCGCGCGCGCGGCTGGTCAGCTGCGCCTCGAACCGGCGCCGCTGCTCGTCGGGATCGTTCAGCTCGCTGAACGCGTTGGCGATCTCGAAGCCGCCGGTGTACAGCTCGAAGCGCTCGACGGTGTCGGGATCGTCGGGCTTCTGCTTCGAGAGCGGCGAGACCTCCGTCGGAAAGTCGTAGACAAAGGTCGGCTGAATCAGCCGATCTTCGCAGAGCTTCTCGAAGATCGTCATCGTGATCGCGCCCGCGCCGCTGCTGTGCTCGATCTCGATGCCGAGCTGCTGTGCGAGGGCCGCAGCCGTGGCGCGATTTCGGAGATCGGCGTCCGCAACCTCGCGGTGAAGCTGCCGCGAGGCAGCGCTTCGCGTCGCTGCTCTGAGCGACAAGCGCTCGAACGGCGCCGCCAGCGAAATCCGATGCTCGCCGAACGTGATCTGATCGGTGCCGATCGCCTCGCGCGCGACGGTTCCGATCATCTGCTCGGTCATCGTCATCAGCGCCTGGTAATCGGCGTACGCCTCGTAGAACTCCATCATCGTGAACTCGGGGTTGTGCTGCGTCGAAATCCCCTCGTTGCGGAAGTTCCGGTTGATTTCGAACACGCGCTCGAGTCCGCCGACCGTGAGCCGCTTCAGGTACAGCTCGGGCGCGATCCGCAGATAGAGATCCATCTCGAGCGTGTTGTGATGCGTGACGAACGGCCGCGCGAGCGCGCCGCCGGCGATCGGCTGCATCATCGGCGTCTCGACCTCGAGGTATCCGCGCGCCGTCATGAAATCGCGAATCGCGGCGATGATGCGGCTGCGCGTCTCGAACACCCGCCGCGAGTCCGGATTCACGATCAAATCGAGGTACCTCTGACGATACCGGATCTCGACATCGGTGAGGCCGTGCCACTTTTCCGGCAGCGGCAACAGGCACTTCGCGAGGAAGTGCAGCCGCGACGCCCAGATGGTGAACTCGTTGGTCCGCGTCCGGAACAGCCGCCCCTCCACGCCGACCCAGTCGCCGAAGTCGAGCAGCTTGTAGATCTTGAAATCGAGATCGGGCACCGAGTCCTGGCGGATGTAGACCTGGACCTTCGCGCGGCCGTCGGACAGCACGAGGAAGTTCGCCTTGCCGAACGCGCGGATGCCGAGGATGCGTCCGCTGGTGACGGTCTCGATCCGCTCGGCCTCGAGCTCGTCGTGCGTGCGCTGACCGTAGGCGTCGACGAGCGCCGCAATCGTATGCGTGCGGGCGAACGCCCGCGGGTAGACGTCGATGCCCAGCGCCTTCAGATCCGCGAGGTTCGCGCGGCGCTGATGGATTTGTTCTTCGAGTGAGATGGACATATCAGCTCTTCGCGTCCAGCTTCTTCCTGATCGCATCCAGCATGCCGTTGATGAATTTGACGGCGTCCTCGGTGCTGAACGTACGCGCCAGCTCCAGCGCCTCGTTGATGACCACGGCATGCGGCGTGTCGGCGCCGCGCGTCAGCTCGCAAATCGCCATGCGGAGGATCAACCGATCGATCACCGCCATCCGCTCCGGCCGCCACCGCTCGGCGGTGCCGGCAATCAGCGGATCGATGGCCGGCAGCCGCTCGACCGTCTCGCGCGCGAGCGTCGCCGCGAACTGGCGCAGTTCCTCCGGCGGCGCGTCGGCGTCGGGCCACTGCAGATTGAAGAACGTCGCCGTCGCGTGCGCGACGTCGGTCTTGCCGATCTCCCATTGATAAAGGATTTGCAGCGCCGCCTCGCGCGCGCGGTGGCGAGGATCTTTTCTCTTTTTCACGCTCGCGCCATGCGTCAGGTTTTCGCGTCCGCCTGCCGGGTGAGCTGCGCGACGACTTCCGCCATCTCGATTGCGGCCACCGCCGCCTCGCGCCCTTTGTTGGACGGACCGTCACCGGCGCGCGCGAGCGCCTCTTCAACCGAATTCGTGGTGAGCACGCCGAATGCCATCGGGACCCCGGTGGCGGCCGAACCGGCGGCGAGTCCGTGCGCTACCGCCGAGCAGATGTAGTCGAAATGCGGCGTCTCGCCGCGGATCACGCAGCCGAGGCAGACGATCGCGTCGAAGCGCCCGCTCTCTGCGGCGTGCTGCGCGGCGATCGGGATCTCGAACGCGCCGGGGACGCGCACGACGGTGATGTCGCTCGCCGCCACGTCCGCCGCCTCGAGCACGGCGAGCGCGCCGGCCTGCAGCCGATCGGTCACGAAGTCGTGGTACTTCGAGACGATGACGGCGAAGCAGAATCCCCTCGCGCGGCCGCTGCCCTCAATCGTTGGCAAGGCTACCTGCCCTTGAACTCCGGCTTGCGCTTCTCCAGAAACGCCGCCGTGCCCTCGCGCATGTCTTCGGTGGAGGCGACGAGGCCGAACAGCGTCGCTTCGTACTGGCACGCTTCGGCGAACGGCATCTCGACGCCTTTGTTCACAGCGCTGATGATGTATCGCATGGCGACCGGCGCGCCCGTGGCAAGCTTCGCGGCGAGCGCGCGGGCTTCCGTCATCAATTCCGCGGCTGCGACGACTCGATTCACGAGGCCGATCCGCTGGGCCTCCTCGGCGGAAATGGGAGCGCCGGTCACGATTATTTCCATCGCGCGTCCTTTGCCGACGAGCCGAGGCAGACGCTGCGTGCCGGCGTAGCCCGGCATCAGACCGAGGTTGATTTCCGGCTGGCCGAGCCTCGCGGTGTCGGCAGCCAGCCGGAGCGTGCACGCCATGGCGAGCTCGCAGCCGCCGCCGAGCGCGAAGCCGTTGATTGCCGCGATGACCGGCTTGCCGAGGTTCTCGATGACGTCGAACACGTGCTGCCCCGTCAGCGCGTGCTCGCGGCCGCCCGTCGGCGTCTGGACCGCGAGCTCGTTGATGTCGGCGCCGGCCACGAATGCCTTCCCGCCCGCCCCGGTCAGCACGATGGCGCCGACTGCGGCGTCGTGCTTCAACTCGAGCATCAGGCGCCGCAGCTCGTCGACCGTGTGCGAGTTGAGCGCGTTGAGCACGTTCGGACGATTGATCGTGACGATCGCCACGGCGCCGTCGCGCTCGAGCAGCAGGTTGTCGAACGCCATGGTGTTGTCCTACAGGGGGAATGGGAACATCAGCCACCCGAGCACGAGGGCAGACACGATGAAGCCGGCGAACATCAGTCCACCGAACCGCAGCTGCTCGCGCGCGTCGTCTTTTGCGATGACGGCAAAGACGAGCGAGACGAAGAACGCAAAGACGATGAGGAGGAACAGATGGCTGTGCATCACGCGCACATCACTTCCGGCCGAGCGCGACGTCGTACGCGTCGATGACGACGAGCAGGTTCAGCAGGCCGGCGACGATGAGAAAGGTGTTGCCGTACTCGTAGGTGACCGCGCGAACGTCGCCGCTGCCGTAGCCGAGCGCCCGTGCGACGAAATAGGTGGCGCCGATGCCGCGGTCGGCGAGCGCCGCGAGCGCGAGCAGCGGATCGGTGAGCTCGATCGGGGCCAGACGGCCCTGGAGCGCGAGGCCGATCGCGAACATCAATGGCAACGTGACGAGAAAGATGAGGCCCTTCGCGCGGCGGCCGAGCCACAGGTGACCGGCGCCCGGAATGAGCCACGACGCGAGGCAAAGCAGCACGAGGCCACCCGACTGCGTTTCTTCGGCGGCGGTGGCGCGCACGATCGGTTAGTTTACCCGAACAACGAGGGCCGACACGACGACGCCGAGCGGTAGACCGGCCGCGAAACGGATCCAGTTGGACGGTACGTCGCCGGTCGTCCATTCGTAGATGAGCGTCGCGAGCGAAGGCATGGCCGCGGCGACCAGCACGGCGCGCCGGAGCGCGAGGCTTTCAGCCGAGCGTCCCTCGCTCGCCTGAAAGGCTCGCGCTACGGGAGCGAGAGCGCAGACTGCCGCTCCTGCATAGATCCCCGTACATCGCGCGCACACCGGAAGCTGCGCCGCCCAGAGGTGGAACGAACGCTCAGGAAGCTGATGACAGACGATGCCGCCGATACCGTAGATCGCGATCGTCATCGCCGACAGGACAGGCGTCGTATGGGGGCGCGACGCGATCCACGCCGCCAGCGGCAGCGCAATCGCCCACGCGATCGCCGTGACGACGAACGCCCGACGCAGGACGACCACGGTCGAATGGTACACTCTGCGCGATGCGTCGCGACCTGCCTTCGACCGCCCAACTCCTCGGCGTCGCACTGATCTCGTGCGCCCTGCTCATGACCGAGCTCGCGCTGACGCGCATCTTCTCGGTCACGATGTATTACCACTTCGCGTTTCTCGCGATCTCGATCGCGCTGTTCGGCGTCAGCGCCAGCGGCGTGACGGCCTACATCGCGCGCCGGCGCCTCGCGGCGCGGTCGACGCAAATCCTGCTCGCGACCGAATCGGTCGCGTATGCCGCCGCGACGGTGGTCGCGCTGTACTTTCTCGTTCGCCTCCGCGTGGGCCTCAATTACTCGCCGCGAAATCTGGCGCTGATGCTGACGATCTACGCGCTCGCGGCGATTCCGTTCTTCACGGGCGGACTCGTCGTTACGCTCGCGATTTCCCGCTTCGCGGCACGCATCAACGCCGTCTATGCCGCCGATTTGATCGGCGCCGCGGCCGGCTGCCTGATGCTGATTCCGCTGCTGAACCGTCTCGGAGCGCCCGGCGTCGTGCTCACGGCGGCGACGCTTGCGGTAGCCGCGGCGGCATTGTTTGCAGCCGAGCATCGCGCGAGCATCTCCGCGATCGGCGTCGTCCTCGTCGGTGCGACGCTCGCCGGTCAGCTCACGGGCGTGGCAACCTTCGACGTAGTCGACACCAAAGGACACCAGGGCGATCACATTCTCTTCAGCAAATGGAACTCGTTCTCGCGCGTCGCGGTGTACGAGCGTCCACACGGCGACTGGTCGGTCAGCCCGGCTTACAACGGTCCGCGGCCCGACACGCGCTTCATGGACATCGATTCGGCCGCGTCCACGCCGATCCTCGGGCTCCAGGCCAATCTGTCGAACGCGGGGTATCTGAGGTACGAGCTGACGGCGCTGGCCTATCAACTGAAGAATCCCGGCTTCACGGCGCTCGTCATCGGACCCGGCGGTGGGCGCGACCTCGCGTCGGCCCTCGTCTTCGGCGCAGCTCACGTCGACGGCATCGAGATCAATCCGATCATTGCCGACGATGTGATGCGGGATCGATTCGCCGCCTTTTCCGGCGACATCTACACCAATCAGCGCATCCGCATCGTCGTCGACGACGGGCGCAGCTTCGTCCGCCGATCGCCGGACAAGTACGACGTCATCCAGGCATCGCTCGTCGATACGTGGGCGGCGACGGCAGCCGGCGCATATACACTGACCGAGAACACGCTATATACGGTCGAAGCGTTCGAGGATTACCTCGATCATCTCAGGGACGATGGCGTGCTGACGATCACGCGGTGGGTGTTCGACGGCCTGCGGCTCGTGTCGCTCGCGCAGGAGGCGTGCGAGGCGCGCGGCTGGTCGGCGGCGTCACAGCTCGCGATCGTGCGCTACGACCGCGTGGCGACGTTTCTGCTGAAGAAGACGCCATTCACGCCTTCCGAAGTCGCGCGACTTCGCGACACCGCCGCGCGGCTGGAGTTCGACGTGTTGTACGCACCGTCGATGGCGGCCGACGACGCCGACGCGGACGAGTGGGTGGACGGGACGTCGACCGGCGATTACGCGCGGCTGGTTCTCGCCCGCGATCGCAAGGCGTTCTACGACGCGTATGACTACGACGTCCGCGCGACGAGCGACGATCGACCGTTCTTCTTCCACACCACCAAGCTGAAGAATCAGTTCGAGGTCGCGTTCGGCCGCGCGATGCTGTTCGGCAACGGTCTCAGCGCGTTGATGACGCTGCTCGCCATCTCGGGATTGCTCGTGGCGCTCTTCGTCATCGGTCCGCTTGCGATCGCCGATCGCGGCGTTGCGCACCCGCGCGGCTGGGTCGCGTGGCTCGTGTACTTCGCCGCGCTCGGCGCCGGCTTCATGCTGATCGAAGTGTCGGTGCTGCAGCGCTTCGTGCTGCTGCTCGGGCACCCGGTGTACTCGCTCACCGTCACACTGTTTTCGCTGCTGCTCGGCACCGGCCTCGGCGCCTCATGGAGTCGCCGCGTTCCGGACGAATCACTGCCGCGCGCCGGTGCGATCGCCATCGCGTCGGTTGCAGTCATTGCACTGCTGCTCGTCGCGATCGCGACGCCGATTGTGGCGTGGGCCATTCCCTTTTCGCGCCCCGTGCGAATCGCGATCTCCATCGTCCTGCTGTTGCCGATCGGCGTGGTCCTCGGAGTTCCAATGCCCACCGGCCTGCGGCTCCTCAGCCGCCGCGCTCCGGATCTGGTTGCGTGGGCATGGGGGATGAACGGCGCGTTGTCGGTCGTCGGCGCGACGCTCGCGATCTTCATCGCGATGAACTGGGGCTTTCGAACGACGTTGGCTGCGGCCGCCGCGACGTACCTCATCGGGCTGGCGGCATTCCGGCAAGCGGCTTCTCAGCAATAAGTTAAGTTCAACTGCGGAACGTAAACATCGTTTTTGCGTCTAACGATGTTAAACTGGTGAACACCGTTCAATCAAAACGACGTTTCAACAGCCACTCGTGCGTGCTGCGGAACCTTCACCAGAGATACAGACCAAATGGGGATCAAAGAACGCCAGGAACGCGACCGCGAAGCCGTGCGCCGCTCGATTCTCGACGCCGCGCGCGATCTGTTCGTGACCGAGGGCTTTCAACACGTTTCGATTCGCAAGATTGCCGAGCGCATCGAATACAGCCCGGCCGCGATCTACAGCTACTTCCCGAGCAAGGACGACATCTTCTATGCGCTCGCGGAGGAAGGTTTCCGTCTGCTTGGCGATCCTGCCGGCGCATCGGCGCACGGACGCACGCCGCTCGATCGCGTTCGCGCGATCTTCTGGCGCATCTACGAATTCAGCCGCGAACAGCCGCAGTACTTCGCGCTGATGTTCATGGAGCGGTCGGTGCCGCGCATCAGCCGCGAGTACGAGCGCTTCGCGGTGGCGCGGACGCGGAAACAGCAGGTCACCGCGGCTATCCAGGCGTGCATCGATTCCGGCGACCTGCCGCGATCGGTGAAACCGCTCGTGGCGCTGCGCGTGTTGATGGCCGGGCTGCTGGGAATTGCGGCGATGCGCCTCTCGGAGCGGCTCGCTCCCGGTGAAAACGCCGACGATCTCGCGGCGGACGCGCTCGACGTCGCGATCGCCGGCCTGCGCAGCGGCGTCGCGCTGCGCTCGGCGGCCGAGGCGACCGCATGTCCGCTCGACGACCCGATGACGACCGAACAGGCTTCTTAAGAGGACGTGATGAGACGTGTAATCGTGAAACCAGGGCTCGCTCTGCTGCTCGCCGCTGCGGCGCTCGTGTCGGCGTGCAGTGCCGGCGACGCAAAAACCAAGGATGCAGCGGTCGCGCAGCGGCCCCCGCTATCGGTGTCGCCCGTCGCGGCGATGGAACAGCCCATGGCCCGCTACATCCGCGCGACGGGGACACTGATGGCGGAAGAACAGGCCGACGTCGCGGCCGAAACGCCCGGCCGCGTGATCGCGGCGCCGGTCGAGCGCGGCACGCCGGTGGCGCAGGGGGCCGAGCTCATTCGCATCTCGCCGACCGAAGCCGATGCGCAGCTGAAGGAAGCCGAAGCCAACGCCGCGCAGATCGAGGCGCGCCTCGGGCTGACGGCGGGCGCGCCGCTTGACATCAACAAGGTCCCCGAAGTGCAGACGGCCAAGGCGTCGTACGACCTCGCCCAGTCCGAGTTCACGCGCATCCAGTCGTTGCTCGATCAGCGCGTCGTGTCGCAATCGGAATACGACCAGCGGCGCACGCAGGCCGAAGCGGCGCGGCAGCAGTACGAGGCCGCGAAGAACGCCGCCGCGCAGCAATACCAATCGTTGCAGGCGGCCCGGGCGCGGGTCGACCTGGCGCGCAAGGCCTTTTCCGACACGGTCGTGCGCTCGCCGTTCGCCGGCGCCGTGGCGCAGCGCCTCGTCTCGGTCGGCGATTACGTGACGCGCGGGATGAAAGTCGCCGTCGTCGTCCGCGTCAACCCGCTGCGCGTGCAGCTCACGGTTCCGGAGCAGTTCGTCGCCGCAGTCTCCGCCGGGTCCCCGGTCAGCTTCGAAGTTGATGCGTACCCAGGACGGAAGTTCGAGGGCAAAGTCCGTTACGTGTCGCCGGCGCTGCAGGCCGAGCAGCGCGCGCTAACGATTGAAGCGATCGTGCCCAATGCCAGCGGCGATCTGAAGCCGGGCTTCTTCGCGACGGCGCGCATCGAGCAGCCGGCGAAGACGCTTGGCATTGTCATCCCCGCCGCCGCCGTGCAGACAACGTCCGGCACGAGCCGGGTCTTCATCGTCAACGGCGACCGAGTCGAAGAGCGGATCGTGACGACCGGTCAGGCCGTGGGCGATCTCATCGAGGTTACGAAAGGTCTCAAGGCCGGAGAGCGCGTCGCGACGGCCAACGTTGCGCAGCTCGCCGATGGAATGAAGGTCAGCTGATCATGCAGTGGCTTGCCGAACTCTGCGTCAAACGACCGGTCTTCGCGACCGTTCTCATCCTCTCGCTCACCGTGATCGGCGCGTTCGCGTTCACGCGGCTCGGCGTCGATCGCTTTCCGAAGGTCGATTTTCCGACGGTGCTCGTGACCACGGTGCAACCCGGCGCGGCGCCGGAGCAGATCGAAACGGAAATCACCGACAAGATCGAGCAGGCGGTCAACACGATCAGCGGCATCGACGAGCTGCGCTCGACATCGTCGGAAGGCGTCTCGCAGGTCGCGATCAGCTTCGTGCTCGAAAAAGAGACCGACGTCGCCGCGCAGGAGGTGCGCGACAAGGTCAACAGCGTGCTGCCGCTGCTCCCGAAAACGATCCAGCAGCCGCGCGTCGACAAGATGGACCCGGACGCGGCGCCTGTGCTGAGCCTCGCGCTCAGCGCCAACAAACCGATCCGCGACATCACGGAGTACGCCGACAAGGTGCTGCGGCGCCAGCTCGAAAGCATCAACGGCGTCGGTCAGGTCCTGATCCTCGGCGGGCGCCAGCGTCAGGTGAACGTGTGGCTGGACGCGGATCGGCTGCGCGCCTACAACGTCACCGTCACCGATGTCTCGCGCGCGCTGCAGGCGCAGAACGCGGAGATTCCCGGGGGGCGCGTCGACCAGGGTCCGCAGTCGCTAACGCTTCGGACGCGCGGCCGCGTGCAGACGGTGGCCGAATTCAATGACATCGTCGTGCGCGAGAAGGACGGCCATCCCGTCCGGATTGGCGACGTCGCGCAGGTGGAAGACGGTCAGGCCGATTCCGACACGGTCGCGAACGTCGACGGCACAGACACGGTGCTGCTATCCGTCCGCCGGCAGTCGGGCACGAACACTGTCGAGGTCGTCGACGCCGTGCTCGAACGCGTCCAGGAACTGAAAGGGACTCTGCCGCCCGGCTACGACGTGCGCATCGTGCGCGACACGTCGGAGTTCATCAAGGCGTCGATCCACAACGTCGAGGAGCACCTCATCGTCGGATCGATTCTCGCCGCGCTCGTCGTGCTGCTGTTCCTCATGAACATGCGCTCGACGATCATCGCGGCCATCGCCATTCCGACGTCGATCATCGCGACGTTCGGCCTCATCTGGTACATGGGGTTCACGCTCAACGTGATGACGATGCTCGCGCTCACGCTCTCGGTCGGCATCGTGATCGACGACGCGATCGTCGTGCTCGAGAACATCTACCGGTTCATCGAGGAGAAGCACGACAATCAGCTGCAGGCGGCCGTCGATGCGACGAAAGAGATCGGGCTCGCCGTGCTCGCGACGACGCTGTCGCTCGTGGCCATCTTCGTCCCGGTCGGCTTCATGGGCGGCATCGTCGGACGCTTCATGAAGAGCTTCGGCCTGACCATGGCGTTCGCCATCATGGTGTCGCTGCTGGTCAGCTTCACGCTGACGCCGATGCTGTCGGCGCGCTGGCTGAAGGTCGACCCGCACGGAAAGGACAAGCACTCGTCGAAGGACTCGAAGATCTTCCACGCGATCGACGTGTTCTATACGCGACTGCTCACGTGGGCGATGCGCTACCGCTGGCTGGTGGCCGGCCTCGCGGCGCTCGTGCTGCTGTCGAGCGCCCCGCTCTTCATGGTTGCGAACAAGAATTTCATGCCGCTCGATGACCAGTCGGAATTCGAGATCAACCTGCGCGCGCCCGAAGGCACCAGTCTCGAAGCGACCGAGGTGATCACCAATCGCGTGGCGAACACGCTTCGGCAGCGGATACCGGAAGTGGCCTACACGCTGGTCACGGTCGGCGGCGACGCCGCCAAGACTCGAAACCTCGGCAACATCTACGTGAAGCTGAAGCCGATCGAGGAGCGGACGCGCGATCAGTTTGCGCTCATGGAGATGACGCGCAAAGAGATCCTTCCGCCCCTGTCGAAGGATCTGCGTACATCGGTGCAGCCGCCCGCTGTCATCGGCGGCGGCGGCGCGCAGGCGGCCGACGTGCAATTCATCATCAACGGCCCGGATCTCAACAAGCTCGATGAAATCAGCCGTCAGCTGGTGCGGCGCATCAGCGGCCTGCGCGGCGTCGTCGACGCCGACACGTCGCTCAACGTCGGCAAGCCGGAGCTGTCGGTCCACGTGAATCGCCCCAAGGCGTCGGACATGGGCGTACAGATCGCCGATGCCGCCGAAGCGCTCCGGCTGCTGGTCGGCGGCGATCAGGTGTCGACGTATTTCGAAGGCGGCGAACAGTACGAGGTTCATCTGCGGGCGCAGGAACGCGATCGAACGACGCAGGAAAGGATCGGGAGCCTGACGGTGCCCTCGTCGCGGCTCGGCAGCGTGTCGCTCGACAACGTGGCCGACTTCGCGCCTTCGTCGGCGCCGTCGGACATCAGCCGGCTCGCGCGGCAGCGACAGGTCACGGTGTTCTGCAATCTGCTGCCGACCGCGTCGCAGGCGACCGTCCAGCAGGCGATTCAAACCGAGTTCGCGAAGATGCGGGGGGCCAGCGAGTACAGCGGCCGCTTCACCGGACGCTCGCGCGAGCTCGGACGTGCGGCACAGAACTTCGTCCTCGCGTTCCTGCTGTCGCTCGTCTTCATGTATCTGATTCTCGCGGCGCAGTTCGAATCGTGGCTGCATCCGATCACGATCCTGCTGTCGCTGCCGCTCACGCTGCCCTTCGCGCTGCTGTCGATCATCCTGTTCCGGCAGTCGCTGAACATCTTCTCGGCGCTCGGGCTGCTGGTGCTCTTCGGCGTCGTGAAGAAGAACTCGATTCTGCAGATCGATCATGCGAACCAGCTGAAGGAGACCGGCCTGTCGACGCGCGACGCGATCATTCAGGCGAGCCGCGACCGCCTGCGGCCGATTCTGATGACGACGTTCGCGTTCGTGGCCGGCATGCTGCCGCTCATCACCTCGCGCGGTCTCGGCGCCGGCACGAACCACGCGATCGGCTTCGTCATCTTCGGCGGCCAGTCGCTGGCGCTCCTGCTGACGCTCGTCGTGACGCCGGTTGCCTATTCGCTGTTCGACGACGCATCGAAGGTACGCCTGTTCCGCCGAAGGACGGCACGGTCCGAGGACCGCGCCGTACCCGTCAGAGATCGAATCGTCCAACCCGAACTCCAGACCGGCCGGTAAATCGATATGCGCAAAGCCTTTTTCGTCACACTCGCGGCAGCCGCCCTCGCAGCCACTGCTTCCGCTCAGACGCCGGCGACGCTCCGCCTCTCGGTCGACGAGGCGGTCAACATGGCGCTCGAGCACAACGTCGATCTGAACGCGGACCGGCTCGATCCGCAGATCAGCGACACCCGTGTGGCCGCGGCGGCCGGCGTGTTCAAGCCGACGCTCAACACGGCCGTCAATTCGAACAACCAGCTCGTGCCGCCGTCGAACTTCCTCATTCCAACGCCGACGCGCACCGACCTCGTCACGTCGACGGCGGGCGTGAGCCAGCGGCTGCCGTGGTACGGCACGACCTACAGCTTGTCGTGGTCGGCGACGCACACCAACAGCAACAGCTTTCTGAACAGCTACAACCCGCTGCTGCAGTCGGGTCTTGGCGCCAACGTGTCGCAGCCGCTGCTGCGCGACCTCAAGATCGACTTCGCGCGCCAGCAGCTCGCGACGAGCAAGACCAACCGCGACATCGCCGACACGCGCCTGCGCGAAAGCGTCATCCACACGACCGCCTCGGTGAAGGCGGCGTACTGGAACCTCGTGTCGGCGCGCGGCAACGTCGACGCGCGGCGATCGGTACTCGATCTCGCGCAGGAGCTCGTGCGGGTCAACAAGGCCAAGGTCGACGTCGGCACTTCGCCGCCGCTCGATCTCGTGTCGGCGCAGGCGGAAGTCGCCGCCGATCAGGAGCAGCTGATCATCGCCGAGACCAGCGTGAAGCAGGCCGAGGATCGGCTGCGGATGCTCATCCTCGATCCGACACAGCGCGACAACTGGAACGTCGCGATCGAGGCGATCGATTCGCCGCCGATCGCCACGCCGACGCTCGACGTCGATCGGGCGATCACGCGCGCGCTCGCCGATCGCGCCGACCTCCAGCGCGCGCGCAAGGACATCGACAACGCGAAGATCGGCGTCGTGTATACGGACAACCAGAAGCTGCCTGACGTCCGCCTCAACGCGAACTATCAGGCGAGCGGATTGGGTGGTACGCAGGTGCGGCGCGATCTTGCAAATGGATTTCCCGGCACGATCCTGGGGCCGGGCCAGATCACCGATTTCGGCAGCGTCCTCGGCCAGCTGTTCGGCCGCGACTACCCGACGTGGAGCGTCGGCCTCAGCGTGTCGTATCCGATCGGCGAAAATGCCGACCAGGCCAACGCCGCACGCGCGCGGCTCGAACAACAGCAGTCCGAGCAGCGGCTGAAAGGCGCCGAATCGCGCGCCATCCAGCAGATCCGCAACGCGGCGTGGCAGGTGGAGATGAATGGGAAGCGCATCGAGACGACGCGCGCGGCGCGCACGCTCGCCGAGCAGCGTCTCGATGCGGAGCGCAAGCGGCTCGACGTCGGCATGTCGACGAGCTTCCTCGTCATTCAGGCGCAGCGCGATCTGGCACAGGCGACCACCAACGAGCTCGGCGCCGTGCTCGCCTACGATTTGTCGCTCGTCGACTTCGAGGCGCTGCAGCTCGCGGGTCCAGTCTCGCAGGGATCGCAGAGCGCGCAAGGTGCGCAGAGCGCGCAGGCCTCGTCCGGTTCGCCGGCGGCGGCGGCTTCTCAAGGGTCACCGCCCGCGGCGGCCTCGCAAGGTTCTGCCGGCCGCGGCGTCGCCACGGGTGGCGTCGCCATTCCGGGCATCGGAACACCTCAATGATCACGCGCGGGACCGCGGAGGCCGCCGGTTCCGTCGAACGGATCTGGCGCGTCCGCAAGAGTCACACGTGGATCGACGCGCGCATCCGCGATCGTCGGAGATCGGCGCGCGTCGAGCTCGCGTTCTTCTACGACGGCGAGCGCATCTTCTCGACCGAGTGTCCTTCGCGCGAGGTCGCGATCGACGAAGCGGCGTTCAGGCTTCGCGACCTGCAGCGCGCGGGTTGGAACACGCACTGGTGAGAGCGGCGGGTCCGATCCGCGTACAATCTCCGCCGCCGATGGCAGGCGCGTCGTTTCGATTCGGACCTTTCGTCGCCGACCGTACCGGATATCGCGTGCTGCGCGGCGATCGCGCCGTAGACGTCACGCCCAAGCTCCTCGACCTTCTCTTCCACCTGCTCGATCACGCCGGCGATCTCGTCACGAAGGAAGCGCTGCTCGATGCGCTGTGGCCGGGCGCGAACGTCACGGAGAACGCGCTGGCGCAGGCTGTGTCCGAGCTGCGTCAGGCGCTTGGAGACGACGCCGCGTCGCCGCGATTCATCAAGACGATCGCGCGGCGAGGCTATCGCTTCATCGCGCCCGTCGAGCAGATGGAGAGCGGAAGGGCGGCAGCTCAGGGCGCCGCCGAGCCCGGTCGAAGGGGCGGACGTCACCGGGAGGACAGCGAGGGCGATCGCGCGATCGCGGTCATGGATTTCGCGAACGTGAGCGGCGATGCCGACGCGGCGTGGCTGTCGGCCGGCATCGCGGAAACGGTGACGAGCGATCTTCGCGCCCTCGGCCATTTCCGCGTCGTCGATCGGTGGCGCGTCGTCGAGGTGGCGAGACGGACGGATGGATCGCTCGCGCAGGTCGCCGCCGATCTCCACGCGCGCCTCGCCGTCGTCGGCAGCTTTCAGCGAACGCGCGATCGCATCCGGATCACTGCGCGCCTCGTCGACGCGCTCTCCGGAGAAGCGCTCGCCGACGCGAAGGTCGATGGCCCGATGGACGGCATCTTCGCGCTGCAGGATCAAGTGGTGGCGCAGTTTGCGAGCGAGCTCGGCCTGGGCCGCGCGCCGCAGGAGCGGTCTGTCGGCCGCGACACGGCGAGCCTTGACGCGTATCGCGCGTTCTCCGAAGGCTGGCTGCGGCTCGAATCGCTCGACGTCCGCGAGATGCCGGGCGCCATTGCCGATTTCGCTGGAGCTGTATCCGGATCATGCGCCGACGCATCTGGGCCTCGCCATCGCGCGCGGCGCCTCCGATTTCGCGCCCGTCGAACGCGCGCTTGCGACGCTGACCCGTACGAAGCCGATCGAATCGGCCATCGTGCAGGCGCAGCTGCTGGCGGCGAAGGGCGACCCGGAGGCGGCCGCTGCGACCCTGAGCGGCGCGCTCGCGACCGCACCGGCGGGCTTTGCCGGCTGGACGATCCCGGTGGAACCGTTCCTCAACCAACTCGGGACGTCACAATCGTTTACGCCGGTTCTGCGCCTCCTCGCCGACCGCGCGGCGTAGTAGAGACGGCCGACGGGGTCTGACACGGATTCGACACGGTCTGACACTGGTCCGACACGTGTCGGACGCCAGCCTCAGCGTTTCTCAGGCTTTCTCAGGGCTCGCTCAGGACAGGGCGCCGCCGGGTGCCCTATCGTGTCTTCCATGAGCGCAGGGACCTATCGCGAGACGCTGAAACGACAAGGACTGCAGCCGTTTCTCTGGACGCAGTTCCTCGGCGCCTTCAACGACAACCTGTTCAAGATGGTCGTGTCGCTCGTCGCGGCGCGCATGGCAACGGGCGATCCGGGACGCGATCTCTCGATCGTCAGTGCGGTCTTCATCCTCCCGTTCATCCTCTTCTCCGGGTATGCCGGCCAGCTCGCCGACGTCTACAGCAAGCGGACCGCGCTCGTCGTGACCAAGTCGCTCGAGATCGTTGCGACCGCGCTCGGCCTGATCGCGTTTCTCATCGGCCACCTTCACCTCACCTACGCGGTCCTGTTCGCGCTGCAGGCGACGTTCTTCAGCCCGGCGAAGTACGGAATCCTTCCCGAGATGCTGCCGGATCGCGACCTGTAGCGCGCGAACGGCATCCTCGAGATGAGCACGTTCGTCGCGATCGTCGTCGGCGTCGCCGCCGGCGGCGCGATGTTCGATCTGTGGCAGGACCGGCTGTGGCTGATCGGGATCATCGTGATGGCGATCGCGCTGATCGGCACCGCGGTCAGCTTTCGCATCCCGCGCGTGCGCGCGTCGGCGCCTGGCGCGCGCATCGACTTCAATCCGTGGCGCCAGATCGGCCTCGGCCTGAAGCGTCTCCGCCGCGACCGCGTCCTGTCGCTGACCGTCGCCGGCATTTCGTACTTCTGGTTCCTCGGCGCGCTGCTGCAGCTCGTGATCATTCTGTTCGGCACGCAGGTGATGCACCTGAACGACCGCTGGGTCGGCGTGCTGACCGCGTTCGCCGCCATTGGCATCGGCGCCGGCAGCATGGCCGCTGGACGGTTGTCGGGCGACAAAGTGGAGCTCGGGCTGGCGCCGATCGGATCGATCGGCATGGGCTTGTTCGCGATCGCGCTCGCGCATTCGGGCGGATCGTTCGCGCTCGCCGCGCTGAACCTGACGCTCGTCGGCTTCTTCGGCGGTCTGTTCGCCGTGCCGCTCAACGCGCTGCTGCAGCAGCGCAGCGGCGATCGGGAGAAGGGCCGCCTCATGGCGACCAACAACTTCCTGAACATGATCGGCATCCTCGTCGCGTCGGGCGCGCTCTCGCTGTGCACCAACGTGTTCGGGCTGCCGGCGGATCGCATCATCTTCATCTTCGGCGTGCTGACGCTCGAGCTCCTCGAAGGCTACGGATGCACCGAGATGGCGCCGATCGTCGCGGTCAACGTCCCCGACGTGAACGATCGCGGCGAGCATCAGCGCGGCGCGCGGCGCGGCACCGTCGGCCATCCGCTGCCCGGCGTGGTCGCGAAGATCGTCGATCCCGCCACGGGCGAAGGACCGTTGTTCAACATCGAGGGGTTGCTGCTCGTGCGCGGACCGAACCGCATGAAGGGTTACCTCGGCGATCCGGAGTCGACGAGCGACGTCTTCCGCGACGGGTGGTACGTCACAGGCGACATCGCCACGATCGACGAGAGCGGCTTCATCACCATCACCGATCGGCTTTCGCGCTTCAGCAAGATTGCCGGCGAGATGGTGCCGCACATGAAGATCGAGCAGCAGATCCACTCGCTGCTCGACGAGCACTACGCCTGCGTCGTCACGGCCGTTCCCGATCCGGCAAAAGGCGAGCGGCTGATCGCGTTCTATACGGATCCCTCGCTCGCTCCCCACGAGTTGTGGGAACGCTTGTGCCTGACCGAGTTGCCGCGTCTGTGGCTCCCGAAACGAGAAGACCTGCGCATCATCGATGCGATTCCGACCCTCGGCACCGGCAAGGTCGATCTGCGGGCAATCCGTCGACTCGCGATGGGACAGGTATGAACGACGAATCGCTCGAAACGCGCATCGGGTCGCGCTGGCTCCTCTACGTCGGCATCGTCGCCATCGTATCAACGATTCCGCGTGCTATCCCGTCACGAGGCGCAGTAGCAGCGGTTGCCACGCGGGCGCGAGCAGCCATTTGAGCACGACGTCGGCTACGAGCCCAGCGGCTGCGACCGCAAGCGGCGTCTGGGTGGAGGTCCAGTTCACGCGAAATCCGAAAACGCGCGCCAACAACGGCGTCGACAGGACGACGCCAATGGCGACGAAGCTCGCAATACGAATGACGGCCCACGGAGGCCAGGCCAGCACCATCGTCAGGAGCGGTCGTCGCCGACTCATCGCGGCCAGCGTGCCGACGTAATACCCCATGTCATTCATCAGCACTGCGCCCATCGGCATCGCGAGCGTCCCGCCGCTCGCGAGCGCGAGCGCGCTGAAGACCGCGGTTTGTCGCGCCTGCTGCGGAATGAACACCGACGGTGTGCTTTCCGCGCCGCGGCCGGTCATCACCCACGCCACCATCTCGTTTCGATACGCCGCGGCGCGTACGAACAATCGAGCCGTTTCCACCGGACGCGCGTACGACAGCAGCGTGGCGCACACCGTCATCGTCGCCGCCCACACCAGCATGCGCGCGATCGCGCGGCCGACGTCGCCCCGCTTCAGCGCGAGCACCATGAACGGAAAGCTCGCCAGCGTGTTGAGGAACGGAACGAGGATCGGAATCGAGAGCACCCGGCCGAGAGCGTAGGAGGCCAGCGTCGTGCCGACGATGATCGCGGCGATCAACGCTTCCTCTGGAGTGGACAGCTTCATGTCTTCATCGCACCGGCATCGCCCCGAAGTGCTGCTCGAACCGATTCTGGAATTCCTCCCATGTGTACGAGTGGCTCAGGCCGCCCAGATGCTCGAGTACGTACGCGGCGGCGACGCTGCCCATTCGCGCACACGTCTCATATGGAAGGCCCAGCACGATCCCTTTCATCAGGCCGCCGCGGTACGCATCGCCGACGCCCGTCGGATCGACGATGCGGTGCGGCGTCACGGCCGCGACATCGATCCATTCGTCCTCGGTAGCGACGGTCGAACCGTGTTCGCCGCGCGTGATGACGAGCGCGCGTGCCTCGCGAAGGATGTCGGCCTCGCTCAGACCGGTCTTCTGCCGCAGCAGCTCCAGCTCGTAGTCGTTGACGATCACGATTGCCGCGCCCGACACGCCGTCGCGCAGGTCGTCGCCCGACATCCGCGCGCATTGCTGACCGGGATCGAAGATGAACGGAATGTCGAGCGTGCGGCACTCCTCGGCGTACTGCACCATCGCGCCGGGATCGTTCGGCGCGATGATCGCGAGACCGCAGTCGTGGACGGTCCGAAACGAGAGCTGCCCGGCATCGGCCATGGCGCCCGTGTAGAACGACGCGATCTGATTGTTGTCCTGATCGGTGCTGCAGAAGAAAGATGCGCAGAACTTGCCGTCGATTTCGACGACCAGCGACGTATCGATGCCCGCCGCCTCGAGCCAGCGCCGGTACTCGCCGAAATCCTCGCCGGCCGTCGCCATCAGCAGCGGACGCTCGCCGAGCAGCGCGAGCGTGTACGCGATGTTCGGCGCGCAGCCGCCGCGCCGCTTCACCATCGAGTCGACGAGGAAGCTGAGACTGACGCGGTTCATGTGCTCCGGCAGGAAGTGCTCGGTGAATTTGCCGGGGAACGACATCAGATAGTCGTACGCGATCGATCCGGTGACGACCGTGTTCATTTCATGTACTTGCCGACGATGGGCGCGAGCTCGCGTTTCGTCCGGTCCGGCACCTGTTCGGGCCGCGTGATGATGGCGGTCGCCAGAGCATCCTTGCACGCGCACGTGCGCGGCCCCGTGAGCCGTCCGACGGCTTCGGCAATCGTCTTCTGCGCCGTCGCGGCGTTCTGCATCAGGTTGGCGATGATCAGATCGACCGTCACCGAGTCGTGATCCGGGTGCCAGCAGTCGTAGTCGGTCACCAGCGCCAGCGTCGCGTAGCAGATCTCCGCCTCGCGCGCGAGCTTGGCTTCCTGCAGGTTCGTCATGCCGATGACGTCCATGCCCCACGCGCGATACAGCTTCGATTCGGCGAGCGTCGAGAACTGCGGTCCTTCCATGTTCACGTACGTGCCGCCGCGATGCACGGTCGCGCCGACGGCGGATGCCGAGTCGGCTGCGACTGTGGCCAGATCGCCGCACACGGGATGGGCGAACGCCACGTGCGCGACGAGGCCGCGGCCGAAAAACGTGCTGATGCGTCCTCTCGTCCGATCGAAGAACTGATCCGGCACGACGATGTCCAGCGGCTGGTATTCGTGCTTCAGGCTGCCGACGGCGCTCGCCGAGAGGATGCGCTCGACGCCGAGCACCTTGAAGCCATAGATGTTCGCGCGGAAATTGAGCTCGGACGGCAGAATCCGGTGGCCTCCGCCGTGCCGCGCCAGGAACGCGACCCGCTGACCGCGCAGCGTCGCGAGAATGTACGGACCTGAGGGATCGCCGAACGGCGTTTCGATCTTCTTCTCTTCGCGGTCGGTCAGCTCCGCCATGTCGTACAGACCGCTGCCGCCAATGATTCCGATGGTCGCAGTTGGCATCTTTTTATGCGCGCGCGTGGGGACCGTTCTGTTTCAGCTCGATGAGAACCCCGCCGGTGCCGGCGGGATGAACGAATGCGATCAGCGATCCTTCGGCGCCGGAGCGCGGCTCCTCGTCGACGAGCCGTACGCCGCGCGCCTTCAGGCGCGCGAGCGCCTGCGCGATGTCGTCGACGCGCAGCGTGATGTGGTGCAACCCCGGCCCGCGCTTCTCGATGTATTTCGCGATGGCGGAATCCGCCGACGTCCCTTCGAGCAACTCCAGCTTCGCGCCGCCGACCGCGACGAAGTGGGCGCGCACGCGCTGCGACGCGACCTCCTCGGGCGCCTCGACCTCCAACCCGAGCGCGTCGCGATAGAAGGCGAGCGCGGCGGACAGGTCTTTCACGGCAATGCCGATGTGATCGAGAACGGCTTTCATATACCAGTCGCAGTACAAGAATTTTTACGTGGGTTTCGCGTTCTTATGTGTTTCGTGGCGACTCACCGCGTCGCCCTCCGCAATAAGTCCGTCGCCGCGGAATACGGATCGAGCTCGCGCGCCGCAATCCGCTCGACCATCGACGCGAGCTCGCCGGGCGCAAGTATGTCACGCTCGAGGTGATCCATGAACCGCTGCGACACGAGCTCGCGCAGCCTGTACTCGCTCCGCGATCGGCGGCGCGACGCCTGCGCGCCCGCGGAGCGCTCGCGAAATCGCCAGATCGTGTCGACGAGCTCGGCGACGCCCTTGCCCGCAGTGGCCGTCGTCCTCAGAACGGGAGGACGCCATGCGTTCGGCGCGGCCGTCTCGAGCGCGAGGTTCGCCTCGACGGCGGCGACCAGCCGATCCGCTCCTTCACGATCCGCTTTGTTGATCACGAAGATGTCGGCGATCTCCATGATGCCGGCCTTGAGCGCCTGCACCTCGTCGCCGGTGCCTGGCACGAGCGTCACGACCGACACGTCGGCGGTGCGGACGATGTCCACTTCGTCCTGGCCGACGCCGACCGTTTCGATCACGATGACCTCGCAGCCGGCGGCGTCGAGAACGAGCGCCGCGTCGCCGGTCGCGCGCGCGAGGCCGCCAAGATGCCCGCGCGTCGCCATGCTGCGAATGAAGACGCCGTCGTCCGCGGCGTGTGCCTGCATGCGGAGACGATCGCCGAGTACGGCGCCGCCGCTGAACGGGCTCGTCGGATCCACGGCGAGGACGCCAAGTTTTGTTGCATGGGCAGAACGTCGCTGACGCAACTCATGCACAACGCGATCGACGAGCGTGCTTTTTCCGGCTCCCGGCGGACCGGTGACGCCGATCACATAGGCGCGGCCGGTCGATCCGAAGATTGCGCGCACGAGCTCCGCGCTCGAAGGATCGTCGTCTTCGATGAGCGAGATGCCGCGCGCGATCGCCCGCGGATCGCCTGCCAGTACCCGATCGGCAAGGGTCATTGCTTACTTTCGCGCGGGGCGCATTTCTCAGGCGCGTGGGGCGCCACCTCCACGCGTCGGCTCAAGGCTGCCCCCGCGCGCTGCCGTCGCTGACGCTCCGGATCTTGATTCCAACGCCCGCCCGCTCGGTCACCATTCCGAGCCAGGCAGGCGCTCATCGAGAAAGGAGCTGGCGGGCGATGACGAGGCGCTGGATCTCGCTCGTGCCTTCGCCGATCGTCGTCAGCTTCACGTCGCGGAAGTACTTCTCGGCGGGATAGTCTTTCACGAAGCCGTAGCCGCCGTGGATCTGCACGCAGTCGTCGGCGACCCTCACCGCGATCTCGCTCGCGTACAGCTTGGCCATCGCCGATTCGAGCGTCGTGCGCTTTCCTTGTTCCTTCAGATAGGCGGCGCGGTACGTCAGCAGGCGCGCCGCTTCGATGCGCGTTGCCGCGTCGGCGAGCTTCCACTGGATGGCCTGAAAGCCCGCAATCGTTCTGCCGAACGCGCGCCGCTCGCGCGCGTAGTTCAGCGCCGCCTCGTACGCGCCCTGCGCGAGGCCGACGGCCAGCGCCGCGATGCCGATCCGTCCGGCGTCGAGCACCTGCATCGTGTTGACGAAGCCGAAGCCTTCTTCGCCCAGCAGCTGTTCGGCGGGGATGCGGCAGTTGTCGAACAGCACCTCGCTCGTGTCGCTTGCGCGCATGCCGAGCTTGTCTTCCTTCTTGCCGGGCGTCATGCCGGGCGTCCCGTGCTCGACGATGAACGCCGACACGCCTTTCGTGCCCGCCGCGCGGTTGGTCACTGCCATCACGACCATCGTCTGGCCGACGCGGCCGTGCGTCGTGAACGTCTTCGATCCGTTGATGACCCAGCAGACGCCGGCGCGAGCCGCAGTCGTGCGCATGCCGGCGGCGTCGCTGCCCGACGTCGATTCGGTGAGCCCCCACGCGCCGATCTTCTCGCCGCGCGCGAGCGGCGTCAGGAACCGCTTCTTCTGATCGGCGGTGCCGAACAGGAAAATGTGCGACGCGCACAGGCCGTTGTGCGCGGCAACCGACAGCGCCACGCCCGGATCGACGCGCGCGAGCTCCTCGATGCACAGGCAGTAATCGATCGCCGACATCGCCGCGCCACCGTACTCTTCAGGGAACTGAATGCCGAGGAGGCCGAGCGACGCCAGCTTCGGCATCAGCTCGGTCGGGAAATGCTGATCCTGATCCCACTCGCGCACGTACGGACGGATTTCCGTTTCGGCGAACTCACGCACCGTACGGCGCAGCAGCGCCTGCTCTTCCGTCAGGCGAAAATCCATACGTCGAAATAGTACTTCAGACCGTCGTCGTCACGCGCGGTCGTTCGCGCGTCCTGCTTCGGACTTCCGACTTCGTACTTTCACTTCGCCAGAGTCACGCACATCAGCGGGTGCGGCGACGATCATTTTCAACAGGCGCTACAGCGTGTTGCGGGCGGGCATGGCCGCGGGCGTTTGCTGAGACCAGTCACTGTGGGGCGGACGGTTTTCGACCAACCACCCGTAGAGAAGGCCGGAGTAGTTCTGCCATCGCATGCCGTGGCGCTCGTAAAAGGGCACGAGCGCGCGCTGCAGCGCGGGCAGTCGGTAGAACGGCACGCCCGCGAAATAGTGATGTTCGAGGTGATAGTTGGAGTTGAGGAACGCGAAATCCCAGAACCACTGACCGCGCATCAGCGTGCCCCACTTCGCCGGATCCGCGGGATCGATGTCGTAGTGCTGTCCAAGACGGTTCAGCGTGAACGCGATCGGGAAGACGAAGAACACGGGAATCACGTACGCGCGCGCCGCCGCGTAGAAGCCGAACGAAATCCAGACGGTGGCGAGCGCAGCGAGGTGCGTGGCGATCGACACGCGGCGCTCGAATGCGATCTGCCGCTGCAGCGCCACGGGATAGGTCGCGCCCTCCCTGCGCGCCGCGCGGAAGTAGATCGGGAAGAGCGCCGGCGAACAGTACAACAGCTTGTACCAACGAGCGTTGATCTTCGGCGACAGATGATGCCGCTTCGGATCGTCCTCGTCCGATCCAAGCTCCGCGTGATGATCCAGATGCCACCGCGTGAACTGGCTCGACGAGATGCCGCTTGGCACCGCGTAGAGCCACGCGAGCGCGCGTTCGGCCCGCGGATGGCGGCGATCGAAGATCGTGTGGTGGACGACTTCGTGCAGCAGGACGGTGAAGTTGAAGATCGTGAAGCCCTGGACGAACGCCAGCGGAATCCAGATCAAAGGATTCGCGACCGCGATGAGTCCCCACGTCGCCAGCGCGAGGATCGCGAACTGACGCGCGGTGATGGCGAGATGCCGCGGCGCGTTCTTCACGTGGAGCGCCTTCAGTTGCTCGCGCGTCAACGCGCGGCTGAGCTCCGCGCGGAGCTCGACCGCGTGCTGACTGAAATAGTGTTCTTTCACGGACGTCATCGATTCTACAGGGCCTGTGGGTTGCAGGCTACGAGCAACCAACCCAAGCAACCAGCCCGCCAACAACCAGTCGCTAGTAATACACCGTTACCCGAAGGCTTCCTGTGTTGTCCCTGAGGTAATCGTCGTTGACGCCGAGATACAGACGTCCACCGGACCTCATCCGAATCGGCCCCTCGTCGTCGCCGATGAAGAAGTACTCAGTGCCCTCGCCGACGCGGCCGATGAGCGCTGCCGCCGGCCGGCTCGGGATCGGGCGGCTGTCATTACGCGGCGAGTTCGGTTCGCCTTGGGGACCGTCCTGACGATTCGGTCCCCAGCGCACGCGGCCCGTCGCGCTGAAATAGAGCATCTGGCCGGCGCGGACGTCGACGCCCGTGTCCTTCCACGCCGTCCACGAATCGACGCTCACGTCGCGTTCTCGCAGCCCCGACGGCCGGCCGCGGCGGGCATCGTCCCGCTCACGATCGCGGTCGCGATCACGATCTCGATCGCGATCGAAGCGATCGCCGGAACGATTGGCGTAGCGATCGAGCTCGATGCGTACGACGTCATCGCGATCGAGCCGCAGGCGTTCGCGGCCGCCGAACGGCCCCCGCTGCCCGTCGAACTCGATCACGTCGTCGCGCACGCTGACGAGCGTGCCTTCGACGCGCCGTCCGTCGCGCAGCACGAGCGTATCGGCGCGAAGCGACACCGCCCAGGCGGTCACACACAGAGCAACGATCACCGACCGGCGACTGGTGATTGACGACCAGCGACTCACCACCAACGACCAACGACTAAGGACCATGAAGGGTATTATCGATCGGGAGGCTCCATGCCGACGACCCGCATCATCGCGCTCGCTGCACTCCTTTGCGCACTGTGTCCTACGGCGGCGTTTGCGGACGTGACGGCCTTCATAGGCGCGAATACGACGCCGGCCAATCGCCAGGTGCGCGGCGCCGCCGGAGGAATCTCGCTGCTGATCGTGGCGTTCGAATTCGAGTACGCGTTCACGCCGGATGATCCGACGGTGTCGGCGCCGTCGCTCAAGACAGGGATGGGCAACGTGCTGCTGCAGACGCCGTTTCCCGTCGCCGGCTTTCAGCCGTACGTCACTGCCGGCGGCGGAATCTACAACGAGTCGCTCGGCGCCCACTCCGACACCAACTTCGGCAGCAACGCCGGCGGCGGCCTAAAGCTGACGTTGATTGGCCCGTTGCGGCTGCGGGTGGATTACCGAGTGTTCAAGCTGGGAAGCGGTGCGCTGAACTCACCAGCGCACCGCATCTACGCAGGACTGAATCTGAACTTCTAATGCCCGACTTCGTCGTTCCGATCTCTTCCGACTTCGTACTTTCGATTCCGCACTTCCTATTTCGAGAGGTCCTGAATCGTCGTGAGGTTCAGAATGTTCTGGGCCGGCTGGCCGAAGCACTCCGAGTAGGTCTTGTAAAGCGCCTGAACTTCGTTCGGGAAGGCTTCGTTTAGGATCGTCGTGACGTTGTACTCGGCGCCTTTGACGACTGGTTGCATCAGCGAGACGTAGATGACAGAACCACCCGGTCCGCCTTCGGCGGCTTTGAAGATCTTCCAGCCGGCCGCCTGCTGTTTGCGTTCAGGCTTCTCGCTCTTAGCGAGCGCTTCCTTGAGCTTCCCGATCACCATTTCGAAGTCGGCCGTCTTGTCCGCCTTGACGAAATTCAGAATCGCCGCACCGTCGCCCGAGAAGACATACGGACTCTTTTGCGCTTGCGCCTGTTGAGCGGGCTGGGCGGGCTGAGCGGGCTGCTGCGCCGGCGGCTGCTGCGCGTACGCCGCGCCCACCGACAGCATGCCGACGACAACTGCAACAGCGATCCATCCTGCCCGGCCCCCGACAGCCGGTACGGCGTTTCGAAACATCACGGCCTCCTTCGCGAAAGGGCGTTACTTTAACGTACTCGGGGCTACACGAAAACGGTCATCACCTCGTGAGCAAGAAGCATTCCCCGGCGCGTCAGGCGAAGCCGGTGGCCCTCGTGCAATAGACACCCTTCGTCGACAAACGGCTCCAGGTCCGCGCCAAATCGCGCCCAAACGTCGACGTTATAGCGCCGGCGCATCGCGTCCAGGTCGATGCCGTCGACCAGGCGCAGACCGGTGAAGAGGGCATCGCCGAGCGCTTCGTCCGGCGCCATCCGGCGCTCGTCGATCGCCGTCGGCTGACCCTTTCCGATGCGCTCGACGTAGTCTTCTGTGGACGCGACATTCTTCCATCGCACGCCCGCGCGCGTCGAGTGCGCGCCGCAGCCGAATCCGAGCCACTCGCCGTCGATCCAGTATTTGAGGTTGTGCCGCGATCGCCGGCCCGGACGCGCCACGTTGGAGATCTCGTACTGCATCAGACCTGCAGTCTCGAGCCGCTCCATCGCCTCGAGATACATCGCCGCGGCATCGTCATCGGGCGCCTGCGACCAGCGCAAGCGCGCCATGTCCTCTTTGAGCGGTGCGTTCGGGTACACCTCGAGCAGGTACAGCGAGAGATGCTCGGGCTCGAGGGCAATTGCGGCGTCCACCGATTCGAGCCACTGCGCGACGCTCTGCCCGGGCAGCCACATCATCAAATCGAGGCTGACGTTGTCGAAGGCCGCCGATCGCGCCTCGGCAAGCGCCTGGCGCGCGCGGTCGGCGGTGTGCAGCCGCGACAGACGCCGCAGTTCGTCTTCGCGAAACGACTGAACGCCGAAGCTGATGCGATTGATGCCGGCGTCGCGGAACGCGCGGAGCCGTGACTCGGTCACCGTCTCCGGGTTCGCCTCGAGCGTAACCTCGCGATCGTCGGCGACATCGAACGCGTCGTCGCACGCGCCGATGATGCGAGCGACTTCGTCGGGCTCGAGCAGCGACGGCGTGCCGCCGCCGAAGTAGATCGTGTCGGCGCCGCGTTCTTGATTCGTGGCGCGGGCCTTTAGGCTTGCCTCCCGAACCTCCGCGATCAACGCATCGACGTACCGCTCCTTCAACGCGGCGTCGAACAGCCCGCGGTTGAAATTGCAGTAGTTGCAGATGGCAGAACAGAACGGAACGTGAACGTACAGCCCGAGCATGGGAATTTGGTAATTGGCTAATCGGGTGATCGGGTAATCGCGTAATCGGGTAATCGCGTAATTGTTCGCGAATCCGCCTCAGATCAAAATGCCCGATTACCCGATTACCCGATTACCCGATCCCGATTATGACCCGGCGCGTCCGCCCGGCCACCTGAGGTCGGCCCGATTGTCTCGCAGCTGAGCGCGCGCCGGGCGGCCCCCGCGCGGCGACGGGAGCGTCGCCTTGCGGCGCAACTTCCACATCGCGATGAGGTCGTCGGTGCCGGCATTCGCCGGGCGCTCGCGGTAATCGGCGGCGTCCAGGACGATGAACTCGCACATTTCGTGGAGGCGCGAGCGCATGCGATCGCCGATGCGGAACAGGAGCGAGTTCGGCTCGGTGTCGTCGGGAATGTCCGGATAATTCGACGTGAAGATCGTCAGCCGCCGCTCGCTGTAGCGGGTGTTCACGATCAGGTTCATCGTCTCTTCGACCCACTCGGACGTTTTCTCTGCGCCGAGGTCGTCGAGCACCAGCAGATCGGCCGTCATCACCGGCCGCAGAATTTCCAGCTCGGTCGTCCGAATCGACGGATCGTACGTGCTGCGGATGATGCGGAGGAGATCGCGCGTATCGTAGAAGAGTCCGCGCGCGCCGGTCTGCTGAACGATCTCCTTCAGCACCGCCACGGCCAGGTGCGTCTTGCCGACGCCCGGCTGCCCTTCGAAAAACAGACCGACCGTGACCGCGGGAAACGCCTGGACGAGACGCCGTGCGTGCGCGACGGCGCGGTCGAGCGATTCGTTGTAGGCGAGGAAGCTGTCGAGCGTGCAGTGCTGATATCGCTTCGGAATGTTCGCGTCGGCCAGCCGTTGCTGCCCGACCTGCTCGCGCCAGCAATCGCAGCGGGCGACGCGTCGCGCTCCGGTCGACGCCTCGTCGATCGGCCTCCAGCCGGTATCGTCGCAGAGCGGGCAAGGCGTCATCGCAGCCAACTGGAGATGACGCGCATCAGTTCAGATGCGTCCGGAGCTTCTCGGACCGACGCAGCTTGTCTTTCGCACGCGATTCGATCTGACGGACGCGCTCGCGCGTCAGGTGGAGACGATCGCCGATCTCCTGCAGCGTGTGCGGCTCGTCGTCTTCGAGGCCGAAGCGGAGGCGCATCACCTCGCGCTCCTTACCATCGAGGTCGAGGAGCGCCGCGGCGAGCTCGTCGAGGTCGGCCTGACGGATCATCTCGTGGTCGATCGGCGGTTGATCGAGGGCGAGCAGGTCGCCGAGCTCGCGCGCCGGGCCGTCGCGCCGCGCCGGATCGACGGGATGACTGAGCGACACGTCTTCGGTGGCGTTGTGCAGCGAGGCGAACAGCTTCGGCGGGAACGAGAACGCGCGCGTCTGATCGGCGAGCACGTGCATCATCGCCTCGCGCACCCACCAGACGGCGTAGGTGATGAACTTCACGTTGCGCGACGGATCGAAACGCCGTGCCGCTTCGATCAGTCCGAGGTTGCCTTCGTGGATGAGATCGAGGAACGAGACGCCGAGGCCGCGATACCGTTTGGCGTACGACACGACGAATCGCAGGTTGGCTTCGACGAGACGCGTGACGGCCGCCTGATCGGCGTCGTGCCGGATGCGCGCGCCGAGCGCGCGCTCTTCGTCGGCGGTCAGACGCGACAGCTTTGAGATTTCGCGCAGGTACGCAGCGAGCGCACTCGCATCGTCGCTGGCCGCGAACCGTTTCGACACGCCGGTAGCATACATCAAACGGCAAACTGAAAAGTGAAAAGTGAAAACCCGTTTTTAGTTTTGACTCTTCACTTTTGAATTTTCAGGTTGATGCGAGGAGCGGACCAGATCAGTTGGCGACGATTTCACGAGCGCGGTGGACAGCCGCTGTTCCCAGTCGTCGATGCCGCGCGCCATTTCGCGCTTGACGTACTCCATGAACTCGTTCACTTCGTGCTGCATCTGCTCGATCTTCCGCCGCATGTTGAGAATGATCTCGACGCCGGCCAGGTTGACGCCAAGGTCTCGGGTAAGTGACAAAATCGTTTCGAGCTGTTCGAGGTCCTCTTCCGAGTACAAGCGAGTGTTTCCTTCCGTGCGCGACGGCTTGAGCAGTCCCTCGCGCTCGTACAGGCGCAGCGTCTGCGGGTGGATGTTGTACTTCTGCGCCACCGCGCTGATCATGTAGAACGCTTTGCCGCTCTTCTTCACTGGCCTTCGTGTCCTTTGTATCTTTCTCGCAGATCCTCGTTGTTGATCCTGCCGAACTCCCTCAACAACTCCTTCGATCGTTCGTCGAGCACCCGCGGCAGTACGAGCGTCACTTCGACCACGAGATCGCCACGACGGCCGTCGCGCGGCGACACGACGCCGCGCTCGCGCAGCCGGAACCGCTGACCGCTTTGGGTGCCGGGCGGCACGCGCAGCCGCGCCGGCCCCTCGAGCGAGGGCACTTCGATCTTCGCGCCGAGCGCCGCTTCGTGAATCGCGATCGGCACGCTGATGCGCAGATCGTCGCCTTCACGCGAGAACAGCGGATGCGGCTGCACCTTCACCATGATGAAGAGATCGCCGGTGTCGCCGCCGTTGCGGCCAACGTGTCCCTTGCCCGGAACCCGGATCCGCGCGCCATCGGCGAGACCCGGCGGAATCTGGATCGTCAGCGCCTCGGTGCGGACTTCGATCTGGCCGCCGCCGCATGTCCGGCAGTGTATCTGCCGCTGCCGTCCGGAACCGCCGCACTGCGCGCACGGCTTCGAGAACACCATGTGGCCGCGCGCCGATTTGACGACGCCCGAGCCGTGGCAATGCTGGCAGCGCATCTCCGCGACGTTCAGGCGGCCGAGGCCGCCGCACGCGTGGCAGTGCTCCTGTCGGGTGACGGCGACCGATCGCTCGCCGCCGCGCGCCGCTTCTTCAAAGCTGAGCGTGACCATCTGATGAAGATCGGCGCCGCGCTCGGCGCCTTCCTGCCGCCGCTGTTCGCGCTGATGAAGGATATCGGCAAAGAGATCGCCGAACGTCGATGCGTCGGCGCCGCCGACGCTCGCCGAGAAGTCGAAGCCTTCGAACCCGTACGTGCGATCGACAGTCAGGTATCCGGTCGACCCCGTAGTGTCGTAGCGGCGCCGCCGATCCGGGTCGCTCAGCGTTTCGTACGCTTCGACGATCTGCCGGAACTGCGCCGCCGCCCGCCGATCGCCCGGGTTGATGTCGGGATGGTATTTACGCGCAAGCCGCTTGTACGCCCGCTTCACGTCGACGAGCGTCGCGTCCCGATCGAGCCCGAGCACAATGTAGAGGTCCATTACCCGATTACCCGATTACCCGATTACCCGATCACTGTTTCCCCTCGTCCACGACTTCCGCGTCGATCACATCGCCGGTCGCCTGTCCCGAACTGCCCGCGCCATCCGCCGTCGCGCCTGCGCCCCCTGGTCCCGGCCCTGTTCCTGCCGAAGGCCCGCCGCCAGGCGCCTGCTGCCGGTACAACGATTCGGCCGCCTTGTGCTGCGCCGATGTCAGCTGATCGAGCGCGCGCTGGATTCCGGCGGAGTCGGTCCCTTCCATCGCCTTCTTGACGTTCTCCATCGCGCTTTCGATTGCCGACTTGTCCGCCGACGCGAGCTTGTCGCCCGTGTCCTTGAGCATGCGCTCGGCGCCGTATACGGCCTGGTCGGCGCGATTGCGCAGCTCGATCTCGTCGCGCCGCTTCTTGTCGTCCTCGGCGTGCGACTCGGCGTCCTTCGTCATCCGCTGCACTTCGTCCTTGCTGAGACCGCTCGACGCCGTAATCGTGATCTTCTGTTCCTTCCCGGTGCCGAGATCCTTCGCCTGTACGTTGACGATGCCGTTCGCGTCGATGTCGAAGGTCACTTCGATCTGCGGCACGCCGCGCGGCGCCGGCGGGATGCCGACCAGATGGAACTTGCCGAGCGTGCGGTTGTCGCGCGCCATCGACCGCTCGCCCTGCAGCACGTGCACCTCGACGCTCGTCTGGTTGTCGGACGCCGTCGAGAAGATCTCGCTCTTGCGCGTCGGAATCGTCGTGTTGCGCGGGATGAGCGTCGTCATCACGCCGCCCATCGTCTCGATGCCGAGCGAGAGCGGCGTTACGTCGAGCAGCAGCAGATCCTTCACGTCGCCCGCGAGGACGCCCGCCTGCACCGCCGCGCCGACGGCGACCACTTCGTCGGGGTTCACCCCTTTGTGCGGCTCCTTGCTGAAGAGGTCCTTGACGATCTGCTGCACCTTCGGGATGCGCGTCGATCCGCCGACGAGGACGACTTCATCGATCTTCGACGGATCGAGACCGGCGTCGGCGAGCGCCTGCTTGGTCGGGCCGACGGTCTTCTGCACGAGATCGTCGACGAGCTGCTCGAACTTCGCGCGCGTCAGCTTCATCTGCAGATGCTTCGGCCCGCTCTGGTCGGCGGTGATGAAGGGCAGGTTGATATCCGTCTCCATCACCGTGGAGAGCTCCATCTTCGCCTTCTCCGCCGCTTCCTTCAGCCGCTGCAGCGCCATCCGATCCTTGCCGAGATCGATCGTGTCGCTCTTCCTGAACTCGGAGATGATCCAGTCGATGATGCGCTGATCGAGGTTGTCGCCGCCCAGGTGCGTGTCGCCGTTGGTCGCCTTCACCTCGACGACCCCCTCGCCCACCTCGAGGATCGAGATGTCGAACGTGCCGCCGCCGAAGTCGTAGACGGCGATCGTTTCGTCCTTCTTCTTGTCGAGGCCGTACGCGAGCGCCGCCGCCGTCGGCTCGTTGACGATCCGCATCACTTCGAGGCCGGCGATCTGCCCCGCGTCTTTCGTCGCCTGCCGCTGTGCGTCGTTGAAATACGCCGGCACGGTGATCACCGCCTTCGTCACCGGCTGGCCGAGGTACTCTTCCGCCGCCTGCTTCAGCTTCTGCAGCACCATCGCCGAAATCTCCGGTGGCGGGTACTCCTTGCCGTTGGCCATCACGCGAGCGTCGCCGTTGCTCGCTCGGACGACCTGGTACGGCACCATCTTCATTTCCTCGCTGACCTCGTCGTACTTGCGCCCCATGAACCGCTTGATCGAGAAGATGGTGTTCTCGGGGTTGGTGACCGCCTGCCGTTTCGCCACCTGGCCGACGAGGCGCTCGCCGGTCTTCGTGAATGCGACCACTGAGGGCGTCAGTCGTCCGCCTTCAGGGTTCGTGATGACGACCGGTTCGCCGCCTTCCATGACTGCGACAACCGAGTTCGTCGTGCCCAGGTCGATGCCGATGATTTTGCTCATCTGAACCTCGTCGTTTCGTCGTTGATATCCTTCAGATTATGAAATTTGAGTCTAGGAGTGTCAATGTTGTTCGTGCCGCAATGGGGCGCCCGCGTCGCCCCGCACGACCAGCCCCAGCCCCCAGCTCCAAGCAACCAGCCCCCAGACCTTAGTACACTGACCTCGTGGCCCATTACGTCATCCGCGTCGCCCGCAACGCCGGCATCGTGGCGCTCTTCATCGTCGCGGCGATGCTCGGCATCCTGAGCGGAGTGATGTTCGCGTACGCCGACGACCTCCCGCAGGTCTCCGCGCTCGACGACTATTCGCCCAGCACCATCACGCGCGTCTACGCCGCGAAGGGACAGCTGATCGGGGAATTCGCGACGCAGCGGCGCGTTGTCGTCGGATACGACGACATCAATCCGATGCTGCGCCAGGCGATCATCGCCACCGAAGACGCCGATTTCGACAGGCATTTCGGCATCAACATCTGGCGCATCTTTGCCGCGGCGTTCGTCGACATCGTGGAGCGGCGGCGGGAGCAGGGCGCGAGCACGCTCACGCAGCAGGTCGCGCGCAACCTCGATCAGTTCGGGTTGACCAAACAGAAGCTGTTCGAGCGCAAGGTTCGCGAAGCGATCCTCGCGATCCAGATCGAGAAGCGGTACACGAAGAAGGAAATCTTCACGATCTACTGCAATCAGATGTACCTCGGTCACGGCGCGTACGGTGTCGAGGCGGCTTCGCGGCTGTACTTCAACAAATCGAACAAGCAACTGAATCTCGAGGAAGCGGCGCTCATTGCCGGCATCTTCCAGACGCCGGAGCGCCAGAGTCCGTTCATCGACATGAGGCGCGCCACGCAGCGGCGCAACGTCGTGCTGCAGCGCATGGCGGACGAGCACTACATCACGCAGGACGAGGCCGAGGCGGCGAGGAAGCGGCCAATCGTCACGCGCGGCGCGCCAAACCAGCCGCCGGGCATCGCGCCCTTCTTCGTCGAGGAAGTGCGCAAGCACCTCGAACGGCATTACGGCGCGAAGACGCTGTACGAGAATGGTCTCGCGGTGACGACGACGCTCGATCCGAAGCTGCAGGAGATTGGCAACAAGGCGATCGAGCACGGGCTGCGCGCGTACGACAAACGTCATGGATGGCGCAAGCCGGCGCGCAACGTGCTCGCCGAGGGGCACACGATCGACGGGTTCAAAGAGGAACGGTGGAGTCGACCGATGGCCGTCGGCGACGTCGTCCCCGCGGTGGTCGTCACGGCGCCGAAAACCGGTCCTGCGCGGCTGCGCATCGGAACCTACCACGCCGACCTCGGTCGCGAAGGGTTCACGTGGACCCGCAAGGCGTCAACGGCCGATCTGTTCAAGCCCGGCGATCTCGTCGACGTCGCGATTGTGAAGATCGACGACGGCGCGGGAGCGCTCACCGTGACGCTCGATCAGACGCCGCTCGCCGAGGGCGCGCTGCTCGCGATCGAGAACCGCACGGGACAGGTCAAGGCGATGATCGGCGGATGGAGCTTCAGCCGCAGCAAATTCAATCGAGCAGTGCAGGCGTACCGGCAGCTCGGATCGACGTTCAAGCCGATCGTCTACACAGCGGCGATCGATCGCGGCTTCACACCGACCTCCACGATTGTCGACGCGCCGGTGAGCTATCCCGCCGGGAACGGACAGATCTACAGCCCGCACAACTACGATCACAAGTTCCTCGGTCCGATTACGCTTCGCTACGCCCTCGAGGAATCGCGCAACATCCCGGCGATCAGGATGATGGACACGCTCGGGCCGAAGAACGTGCTCGACTATGCCAAGCGGTTCGGGTTCGAGGAAGACTTTCCGCCGTACCTGCCGATTGCGCTCGGCGCCGGCGACGCGACGCTCCTCGATATCACGAGCGCGTACACGACGTTTCCGAATCAGGGCGTGCGCATGAAGCCGTACTTCGTGCTCAACGTGAAGGATCGCGACGGCAACCTGCTCGAGGAAAACCGCGGTGAGCCGAGCGACGTGATCCGCGCCGACACGGCGTACGTGATGACGAACATGCTGCGCGGCGTCCTCAGCACGCGAGGCACCGGCGCCAGAGCCGCGAGCCTCGCTGCACAATGGCCGCTCGCCGGCAAGACCGGCACGGTCGACGACAACACCGACGCCTGGTTCGTCGGCTTCGATCCCGACCTGACCGTCGGCATCTGGATTGGGAACGACGACAAGCGGAAGTCGCTCGGATACGACGAGCAGGGATCGAAGGCGGCGCTGCCGATGTGGATGGAGTTCATGAAGGCTTACATCGACGGCAGGCCCGACAAAGACGATCCGCCCGAGTTCCCGGCGCCGGGGAACATCGTGTTCCTGAACGTCGATCAATCCAACGGTGCGATCGTGTCACCCGATACGCCCGCGTCTATCCGCGAGGCGTTCATCTCCGGCACACAGCCGGGAGCGAACAGCTTCGCAAAACAGTAGGGCCTTCCCACCTACTGTGACGTCTTCGGCGTCGTGATGGTGACCCTCGCGATCTTGCCGACGCCGCTCTCCGCGAGCCACAGGTTCCCGTTCTTGTCGAGCTCCATGTTGCGCACGGTGCCTCCGCCGCTCGGGATCGGCCACGTCAGGAATTTCTTCGTCTCGGGATTGAACCGCACCAGCACGTTCTTCGCATCGTCGCCGGTCTCGACGTACCACACAGCGCCGTCAGGCGTGACATCGATCGCGTAGGGACGCGAGTCCGCTCCGCCGGGCGACGCGAACTCCTCGACCTTGCCCGTCTTCGGATCCAGATGACCGAGATAACCGCGCGCGTAGTCGCCGTACCAGACGGTGTCGTCTTTGCCGATCGCGATGCGCCGCGGACGCGCGTCCTTGTTCGGCAGCGGATACTCCCTGATGATCAGCGTCTTCGGATCGGCGCTCGCGATCTTGTTCGAGTTGAACTCGTCGAAGAACGGCGTCCCCCGCGAATCGATCCGTACGCCGTACGGGCGCGAGTTGACCGTCGGTGATTCCACGAGCTTGATCGCGCCGTCCGGCGCCTTCGGATCGAGCGTGCCGACGAAGTTGCCGCCTTGCACGGTGAAGAACAAACGGCCGTCGCGCAGGAAGGCGATCGTGTGCGGATCGCGCGCTTTCGGATTCGGCATCTTGTACTCGGTCACCTTGCCGGTCTTCGCGTCGACTTTGCCGATGAGTCCGGCGGCGTTGCCCGTGTACCAGATGTTGCCGTCTTTGTCGGGCTGCAGCCCGTGCGGTCCGGAATTCGGCGTCGGCAGCGCGAATTCCTTGAACTGCTGCGTCGCAGGATCGAACCGCCCGATCGTGCTCGCGCGCTGCGCGGTGTACCAGATCGATCCGTCGGGTGCGACTGTCGGATCGTGCGGATACGCCGGCCTGCTCGGCGTCATCCACTCGTCGAATTTCACGTCGATGGCGTCGCTGATCGACGCTGCGCCGGCGAGCTGGCCGAGCACGACAGCGGCAAGGACGATCGCGAAGGCTTTGAGGCGCATATACTGACCTCCAGGTCGAGCTTCGATCCCTGATGCGGATTGTAGTCCCGGTCGCGCTGTTTCTTCTCAGCCTCCCGCTCGCGGCGCTCGCGTTCAAGGAAGGTCCCTATCCGAACGTCACCGGTGGTTTCGGCGAGCAGTCGTGTCACCTCTGCCATCTCGACAACCCGATCAACGCGCCGGGCGGATCGCTGACGGTGGAGGGCGTGCCGCAGACGTTCGTACCGGGCGACAAGTACGGAATCACCGTCACGATCAGCCGTGACGGGCTGCGCCGCGGCGGATTCGAGATTGCCGCGCGCTTCGCGAGCGGCAAACAGAAAGGACGCCAGGCCGGCACGTGGCGGCTGCTCGACGATCGAGTGCAGTTGATTCCGGGTGCCGTCGACCGCGTCCTGACGCCCGGATCCCCACCGCGTGTTTCCGACCGCGGTGGAGTGGTTTTCGTGCAGCACAACCTCGCGGGATCGCGCGCCGCCGCGAGCGGCAGGAACACGTGGACGATCGAATGGACCGCGCCTGCACCTGCGGCGTCGCCCGTGCAGTTCAACGTCGCCGCGAACGCGTCGAACAACGACGACTCCCCGCTCGGCGATTACATCTACTTGAAGGCGGTGAGAAGCTCACCGCAGAAGTAGGCGCTCGCCTGAAAGGCTCGCGCTACTGTCCAGACTTTCTTCCGGACGTGTAGCGCGAGGCTTTTAGCCGAGCGACCGCGTTGGACGCTTCCGGAATCCGCAGCGCGAACGTCATCGCGAAGAACACGACGCCGTACGGACCGAGCACGAGGATCGCGGTCGTGATGGGGTGAAACGCTGGAACCGCCAACTTGACGGCCCACGCCGCCGCCGCGCCCGCGAACGCCGACGCCCACAGCTTCACGACGTACTGTGCGGGCAGTCCGGTCGGACCGATGCGCGCATTCAGCGTGGATCGCAGCAGCAGCAGCTCCACCCAGCCGGCCATGCCCGCCGACGCCGTCAACCCGGCTGCACCCCACATGCTGGCGACGCCGAGCCAACGCGGCAGCGGAATCGCAAAGAGGTACCCAAGCACCGTCGTCAACACGACGCGCACGATCGCGTAGGTGAGCGGCGTTCGCGTGTCGCGCAGCGCGTAGTAGGTGGAGGAATACAGACGCCCGAGCGTCGAGGCCAACAGGCCGACGGCGGATCCCGCGAGGATCGCCCACACATATACCGACTCCTCGCGACGGAATCGTCCGGTCTGCAGCACCGCGGCGGCAACGATGTCGCCGAGCGCGAGGAACGCGACGGCGGAGGGAATGACGAAGAACGCGATCTGGCGCAGACCGCCGTCGAGCCGCTTTCGCAGCGGATCGGTCGCGCCCGAATCGATGTGCGCCACGCCCGACATGGCCGGCAGTTCGGCGGCCGACACCGACATGCCGAACAAGCTCACCGGCAGCAGGTACAGCAGCTGTGCGTTCAACAGACCGGCAACCGCGCCGGTCGGCAGCAGGCTCGCCAGCAGGGTGTCGATGTACGCGCTCACCTGCACCGCGCCGCGGCTGATGAACACCGGCCCGAAGTTACGCACGACGGTACGGACCTCCTGCGACGCGACATCGAGCGCAAACCGAACATCGGGCGCGACGCGAAACACCGGAGGCAGCTGGATGGCGATCATCGCCGCGCTGCCGACGACCGATCCCCAGCCCAGAGTCACTGCGAGGCGCGGAAGCGAATCGCGCGGGCCGAAGAACAGCAGCGTCGCAATCATCGCGACGTTCCAGATGACCGGCGCCGTGTACGACAGCAGAAAGCGATGATGGCTGTTCAGCACGCCGAGACACCACGCCGACAGCACGAGCAGCCCTGCTCCAGGGAAGAGCACGCGAACGATCCGGATCGTCAGCTCGCGCTTGCCGCCTTCGAAGCCCGGCGCGATGAGGTCGATGAGCAGCGGCGTCGCGACGACGCCGACGAGCACGATCACGCCGACCACCAGCGCGAGCAGCGACGCGACGGCGCCCGCGACGCGGTCCGCGTGGCGCTGCTCGCCTTTCGCAACGAGCGATGCGTACACAGGGATGAACGACGCCGACAGCGCGCCTTCGCCGAAGAGGGTCTGCAGGAAGTTGGGAATGCGGAACGCCGCGAAAAACGCGTCGGCCTCGAGGCCGAGGCCGAAGTAATGCGCGAAAACGCGCTGGCGGATCAGGCCGGCGATACGCGAGAGCAGGATGCCGAGGGCGACGAAAAAGGCCGATCGTCGTGTGCTGGCCGGCTTCACGCGCGGTTAATCGACATCTTCGTCCGGCGCGGCGACGAGGGTGCCGCTCGAACGCTTCATCAGGTAGGACTTGATGAACTGATCGATGTCGCCGTCGAGCACGCGATTGATGTCGCCGACCTGCTCTTTCGTCCGGTGATCCTTCACGAGCTGATACGGGTGCAGCACGTAGCTGCGAATCTGGCTGCCGAAGGCGATCTGCTGTTTCGCGCCGCCGATCTGTTCGAGCTTCGCCTGCTGCTCCTTCAGCTTCAGGTCGTAGAGCCTCGCCTTCAGCACTTTCATCGCCGAATCGCGATTGCGATGCTGCGATCGCTCGTTTTGACACGAGACGACGATGCCGGTCGGGATGTGGGTGATGCGGACGGCGGAGTCGGTCACGTTCACGTGCTGTCCGCCCGCGCCGCTCGATCGGTAGGTGTCGATGCGGATGTCCTTGTCCTCGATCTCGACATCCACGTCTTCGGTCACTTCGGGCCAGACGTAGACGGAGGCGAACGACGTGTGGCGCCGCGCCGCCTGATCGAACGGCGAGATGCGCACCAGCCGGTGAACGCCCGCTTCGGCCGACAGGAGCCCGTACGCGTACTCGCCGGTGACGGTGACGGTCGCGCTCTTGAGGCCCGCTTCTTCGCCGGGCTGATGGTCGATCACTTCGCGTTTGAAGCCGCGCCGCTCCATCCACCGCATGTACATGCGCAGCAGCATCTCGGCCCAGTCCTGCGATTCGGTTCCTCCGGCGCCCGGATGGATCGTGAGGATGGCGTTCTTGCGATCGTGCTCGCCGCCGAGCATCTTCTTGATCTCGCCGGCCTGCACTTCCTGATCGAGCGATTCGAGCGCCTGCGAGAGCTCGGCGTCGACGGCTTCGCCGGCCTCCGCCCATTCGACGAGCACGGCGAGGTCGTCGGCTCTCTTCCTGAGCGAGAGCATCAGATCGCGATCCTGTTCGAGGCGGCGGCGGCGCTGCAGGACTCTCTGCGCTTCGGCCTGGTCTTTCCAGAAATCGGGCGCAGCGGTGCGCGCCTCGAGGCGGGTCAGCTCGTCTTCGGGGCGGGCGGCTTCAAAGATAGCTCCGGAGATCGCCAGCGCGCTTGCTGAGATCCTCGTAGCGGCGCATCAACTCGTCGACAGTTCGCATAACTCATTGTACACGCCGCCTCATCGGCCATGATGCAATGACGAGCGCCACGGCCGCGAGCGTGGCGGCGTAGGCGAGGATGTCGCCGTGGCGCGCGTAGAACGTCGAGGTCCTGAGGAAGCGCGCCTCGCCGACGAGCACCGCCTGCTGGAAGATCGACGTCTTCTCCACCACGCGACCGTACGGATCGACGATGCCGCTGATTCCAGTGTTGGCCGAGCGCACGAGATAGCGCCCCTCCTCGATCGCCCGCATCGACGATTGCTCGAAGTGCTGATACGGCGCCGAGGTCTCGCCGAACCATGCGTCGTTGGTGATCGTCGTCAGCATCTCGCTGCCGCCGCGGACGAACTCGCGCACGAGCGCGGGATACACCACCTCGTAGCAGATCGCGACGCTGATCGGATGGCCGTTCACCGGCAGCAGCTCGGGCGTCTCGCCGGGCGCGAACGTGCCCACCTGCTCGGTGAGCGGCGCGGCGAAGAACAGCACCCGCTGCAGCGGCACGTACTCGCCGAACGGCACGAGGTGCATCTTGCGATACACGCCGCCCGTCGTTCCGTCGGGACGGACGAGGAACGCCGAGTTGAAGTACTTGTCGGGGATGCGGCGGTTGCCGGCGATGCGCCAGACGATCTGATCGCTGCCGAACAGAATCGGAACGTGCGCCTGCACGGCAAGCGTCCGAATCCGCTCAGCGCCGGCCGGCTCCTCCTCGAAGAGAAACGGCGTCGATGATTCCGGCCACAATACGAACTGCGCGCGTTCGGCAATCGCCCGCCGCGTCATCTGCAGATAGTCGTCGAAGATCACCGCCGCGCGCGTCGCATCCCACTTCTGCGCCTGATCGACGTTGCCCTGAATCAGCCCGACGCGGATCGGATCGCCCGAGCGCGTCCACTCGCTCGCCGCAACGCGCCGACTGCCCCACAGCGCGACGACAACGACGATTGCGATCGTGACGCTCGCGAACACGTACGTGGAGCGCGAGGCCTCAGCCGAGCGAAACGACGAGCGGAACGCGAGCAGCGCCACGGCCGCGCTCACCGCAACGATGAGCATCGATACGCCGTACACGCCGAACACGCTCGCGAGCTGCGCGATCGGCAGGACGGTCGCCTGACTGTAGCCGAGCAGGACCCAGGGAAAGCCGGTGAGCAGATGCGTGCGTCCGAGCTCGGTCGCGATCCAGACGAGTGGCGCCGCCATCAACGCCGCAGGACCGTGCACCATCGTCAGGCGGCGGACGACGAGCGCGAAGAGGCCGGGAAAGAGCGCGAGGTAAGCGATGAGCGCCGCGTTCACCGGAACGGCGATCCACCCCTGCAGGCCGCCGTACACGACCATCACGCGGGTGATCCAGTACAGCGTCCCGGTGAAGTAGATGCCGCCGGTCAGCAGCCCGAGCAGAAAGGCGTGACGCAGACGGCCGGCGCAGAGCGCCGCAAGCAGCGGCGCAAGGGCAATCCACGCGAGTGCGGGGTGGCCGAACCTGGGAAAACTGAACGCGAGAAGGAGGCCGGCGACGGCCGCGCGGAGAACGTCGGCGGAACGCGTGAGCAAGCTGTTTTCAGTTTACTACCGCGGCTGCACCTTCGATGCGTTGCGCGCCGCGACGATGCCCATCGTCACGTTGGCGACGAGCAGGGTGGCGATCGCCTGAGTCTTGTGATGCTGCCGCCACAGCTGCTCGGCCGCGTAGATCGTCGTGAGCGTGCTGACCGCCTTCAGAGTCAGAAACGCGGCCGGCTGTTTCGCCAGACCGCCAACGAGCGGATTCTGTTCGCTGCCGCCACGGCCGACGCCGCGAAGCGTCGAGTAGCCGTCGTACGCCTGCAGGCCGGTCAACCCGACGTACATCGGCAACAGCGAGGCCGGCCGCACCGTCGCCGGCGTCTGATCGGGAATCGTAATCACGATGCGCGGCGCGCCGTCGGCCGGGTGTTCGTCCTTCTTCTCATCAGCCGCGTAGAGCGACGATGCCGGAACGAGGAGCGTGAGCGTGAGTGCAATCGTGCGAATCATGCGTACAGGAGGAGCCAGGAGCGTGCCACACGGTCACGGCTGCAACTACGCATTGGTATGCGGACTTACCGATTTGGCAGAATGTGCGCGGTGTGCGGCTGCAGACGCGTGCGCCGGAAGCGCACGGTGAGAGCGATCGCCTAGCGCGTGACCCAGGGCTTGAACTGCTCTTCTTTTTGCAATTTCGCGGCGACCGCGTCGGCCTCGCGCCGCGTGGTGAACTTGCCGACGCGCACGCGGTACACCGACGGCGTGCCGGTGGCCGGCGAGAGCACGTACGCCGCGTAACCTTTCGACGTCAGACGCTTCGCAATCGCTTCCGCCTCGCCTCGCACGTTGAGCGCGGCGATCTGCACGGCATAGCCCTGACCTGTCGGCTCGCTCGACGCGGACGCGGGTTGCGCCGACGCGTTGGGCGTTTTTGCCGACGACGTCTTCAGCTCGTCGACCGGCGTTTTCCGCTTCTCGAGGCGATTGAAGTAGCTGAGATCTTCGGCGGCCGGCGGCGGCGCGGCGGTCGTGGGATCGGATCCGCCAGACGTCGGCGCCGGCGCTGCAGTGGGTTGCTGAGGTGTCGTCTCCGCGATCGCGTTCGCGGCTGACGAGTCGACGACGGCGCGCTCGGCGCGAACGCCGCGTCCTACGAGGACGCCACAGAGGAAGATGACGACCGACACGACCGTCGCAGCCATGAACAGAAAGACGAGCTGCTTACCGTTCAGCTGGATCTCGTGAAAGCCGTCGTCCTGAAACTCTGACGCCACAACTGCAGCGATTTTAGCACGTTAGCGCGCATCCAGCCGCGCTAAGAGCTGCTTCGCTTCCGGCGAGGCCGGGTCGAGCGCGAGCGCGCGCTGCGCCTCGGCGCGCGCGGCATCGAATTCCTTCGCCTGACGATATGCTTCGCCGAGCGCGATGTGCGCGTCAACCGTTTCCGCGCTCCACAGCGCGATCTTGAAAGCGTCGATCGCATCGCGAAGGCGGCCGTTTCGCAGATGGATACGGCCCAGCAGCAGATGCGCGTCGCCGAGATACGGTGACAGATAGAGCGCGCGATTCAGCTCGTCGACCGCGACTCGATCGTTTTCCTGCTCGAACTGTCGGCGCGCGCTGTCGAGATAAAACTTCGCGAGCTCTTCCTGGCTCTTCTGCTCGCTCGATGTCACCTTCGTTTCGAGCCGCCGCGCGTGCGGCAGCTCGGTCTCGTCCTTGAGGCGTTCAAGCCCCTTCGGCACCGCGTCGCCACCCGGCCGCTTCTCGCGTTCCTCGTACGTGGCCGACAATCGTTTCGCAAGCTCCTTCTCGCGCGCCGCCTCGACGCCGTTGCCGGCCGCCGCGAGCGCGGCGCCGAGCACGAAATGCGCGTCGCCGTCGGCAGGATTTCTCCTGACCGCCTCGCGCAGCCAGTAGATGGCGGCCTGGGTATCGCGATCGAGCCAGTACGCGTATCCGAGGTTGAAGACGTAGTCGGGATCGTCGGGATCGAGATCGGCCGCTTTGGTGAAGTAGTACGTCGGGAGCCCCGTTTGCGGCGTCGCGCTGCGTCGAAGCTGGATGATGCCGAGATTATTGAGCGCCGTCGGCGTCGCCTGCGCATCGGCCAGCGCCTTGAACGTGCTGTACGCGTCGTCGTACTTCCTGAGATACAGCTGCGACAGGCCGACCAGAAAACGCGCGCGCCGCGCGTAGGGAGAGTCCGCGGGCACCTGCGCCACGACCGCCAGCGCCTCGTCGTGGTCCCCTTGTTCGTCGTACACGTCCCACAGCGCGAGGCGCGCGCGGTCGAACGTCGGCTGCAGTTTCAGCGCGGCGTTCAGGTATTCGATCGCCGTGAAAGGTGTCTCCGCGAGCAGCCCCTTGATGAAGTTCTCGAACGCGGCGAGCGAGGGCTGCTGGCGAACGACGTCAGCCGACGGCATCGCGCCGGCGGGCGCGAGGCGCACGGCAATGCGATCGACTGTCGCGAAGAGATCGGACAGCGGACCGCGCTCGGCGACGTCAACCTGCACCTTCCCCGTGTCGAGCGCGATGCTGCGTGTGTGCAGCACCAGCGTGTCGTTCTCGATCTGCAGATCGCCGACCACGACCTGCGCCGCGCCGACGATTTGGCCGATGCGGATGACCGTCGCGTTAGTCAGCGTCGCCACCGGCGGCACCTGCAGGCGCTCGAACGCCTGCTGCCGTTCCCGACGCGTGATCGCGTTCACGCCGCGCGCCAACAGATCGTCGGTGAGCAGCACGGCCGCGCCCTCGCCAAGCCAGAAAATCCGCCCTTCGCGCTTGACGTTCTCGAACGGCATGAC
>Ga0209057_1000066_pt1 | contig 84651 bp, 81 predicted proteins | sample GraSoiAngelo_146_FD_185903 | JGI IMG/M metagenome (GOLD analysis project Ga0209057, IMG submission 185903) | Grasslands soil microbial communities from the Angelo Coastal Reserve, California, USA - 14_1009_05_30cm (SPAdes) (version 2) | ecosystem: Environmental > Terrestrial > Soil > Grasslands ...
TTGGTGTACGCGATCGAGAGCCAGTTGCCCGTGAGGCTATTTTCGATCACTACGCTGAGTCGTTCTTCGTCTGGCGTTGGTATCCTGAACCATTTTAGGGTGTCCATGAATGACGGGTCTGCGCGAAACGCGAGAAACCCGCGACCGACGGACCTTGGACCCAATGAAAGGGGGTGGGTCAGCGGCGCTCTCACGCCAAACCCGTTCTTCTGGAGCCATTGCGCCGTCGCTGAGACATCAGAATCGACAGAGATGCTAGCGGCAGATCCGGCGGGTGTTAGCTGATAGAACAGGCGCACGACCGCCACCATATTGGTATCCGAAGTGTTCGCCACATGGACATCGGGGAAGATCACACGCAGTCCTACTCCGTCCGGTGCAAACTTAACGCGATCCGCGAACACCAGCGCCGGAAAGGTGTCCGTGAATGCCTTCGGGGTCGCTACCGGTGCCCCCTCAATCAACGCGGGAACGACATACGAGAGAAGGGCGACAGACATTAGCGCTACTACGGTCGCGGCCCGTTTGGCTGTATTGGCTGTTCTGTCTTCAATCCAAAGATAAAACGCCGCAACCGCCAAAAGACCCGCAAAGAACCATATGCCGACGAATCCGAAGAAACCCCACTTAATCCCGTGCGCCTGGAGCGCGAACGCTATTGCGCACATGACGGTCGCGAGCAGCCACAGAAAGGTACTCGGTTTGTTCGGCACGCGCATCGCGCCCCCCCGATGGGTCGGAGTCGGGAGCCTAGATGTCGCCCCCAGGCACCAACATACCATGGCCTACTGAGCCAAGTATATCGTTGCCACCCGTGGCGCTCCTCTATTCCGCGCCCAGCGCTTCGAGCGCCGCCGTGAAGCAGCCGAGGGGTGCGCGCACCACGCCCGCCCCGATCTGGCCGACGCCCGCGCGGCGACTCGCGATCCCCGTGTTGATGGCCGGCGTGATGGAGGTCTCGACCACGAGCCGCGCGTCCACGCCCACGGGGCTGCCGCGGTCGTCGAGGGCGGGGATGCGGAAGTGCGGGTGCTCGCCGGCGCAGATCTCGCGCATCTCCGCGGTCATCGCCGCCGCCTCGGCCGTGCCGCCGGCGCCGAGGAAGCGCGCCACCGCCGGCGCGGCCACCATCGCGAACGCGCCGAGGCCGATCGTCTCGACGATCGCGCTGTCGCCCATGTCGGGGTTCGCGTCGTCGGGACCGAAGCCGGGGAAATAGAGGCCTTGCGGCATGTTCACGGGGGCGGTGAACCAGCGCTCGCCGCAGCCCGAGACGCGGATGCCGAAGTCGGTGCCGTTGCGCGCCATGACGGTCACGAGCGTGGAGCCGGCGACGCCGCCGGCGGGATCGACCATCGACTTTCCCGCGGCCATCGCGAGGTTCAGGAAGAACTGGTCGTTGCCCGCCAGGAACTCCGCCAGGCGCGCGACGGCGTGGTGGCGCCCGCCGACCTGCGCGATCCCCGGCATCATCGCGCGCGTGAGCAGCGCGGTGGCCGCCAGGTTGCGCTGGTGCATCTCGTCGGCCATGCGCAGCGCCTGCGCCATCAGCGCGCGCAGATCGATGCCGCCGAGCGCGCGCAGCCCGGCGCCGAGCAGCGGCCCCGCCTCCGTGGCGATCCAGTTGAGGCGCGCCAGCACGCTGTCGTCGTTGGCGCCGTATCGGAGCACTTTGCCGAGTCCCTCGTTGATCGTCGCGTGGCCGCGCGTGCCGTGGGCCCGGTTCTCGACGACGAACACCGGCATCGAGGGCGTGACGACGCCCGCCATCGGCCCCGCGGTGGCGTGGTGGTGGCAGGGCTCGAGCCGCACGGCGCCGCGCTCGACCAGCTCGCGCGCGGCGTCGTCGTTGGCCGCCCAGCCCTCGTAACGGATCGCGCCCAGGATCGCCGCGCGCACCGGCTCGCTGACGCGCTCCCACGGAAGCGGCGGACCGGAGTGCAGCACGGTGCGCTCGGGCAGCTCGAGCGCCTCGCGCGCCGGCCGGCAGTCCACCAGGAACGGCGCGCCGCTCGTGAGCCGCTCGAGCGCCGTCGCGTTGGCGCGATCGATCGCCGCGCGCCGCGCGTCGAGCCGGGCCAGCAGCGCGGCCAGGCGCGGGTCGCCGCCGGCGGGCGGGCGCCAGTCGACGTGCACGGCGGGAACGTCGAGCGCGGCGAGCGTGAGCGCGAAGAGGTCGAGACCGACGTTGACGACGCGCGGTGCTGCGCCGAGCAGCGCCATCAACGGGCTCCCGCGCGCCGGGCGATCGCCGCCGCGAGCCGCGCCGCCTGGGCGTTCCCGTCCATCACGATGACACCGGCATCGCGCAGTGTGGCGATCTGAGCGGCGCGCGACTGCGGGTCGCCGTCGGTGCCGCACACGCTGGCCACGACGGCGAGCGGGCGGCGCGCGCGGACGGCGCGGATCGCCGGCACGATCTCTCCGGCGGGATCGCGGTGCGCGCCATAGCCGAGCACGACGTCGACGAGCAGGACCGCGGTGCCGGCGTCGCGGCCCTCCCTGTCGATCCACTCGCGGCGCACGCGGCCGTCGATCATCGGGTGCGGGCGGCCGACGGTGAAGACGTCCTCGCCGAGGTCGACGACGCGATGGCCGGACCCGCCTGTCGTGAGCGAGGTCGCGACCTCGGCGAGACTCCCGGCGAGCAGGTCGATCGCCTCGTAGGCGAGCGTGCCGCCGGAGTAGACGCCGCGCACGTAGCGCTGGCCCGGGGCGAGGCCGCGCGCGGCGTCGGCGACGAGGCGCTCGACCTCCGCGGCCGTGAGGGTGAACGCCGTCGCCGCCGGCGTCGTCCCGCGCGCGAGCGCGACGGCGGCGCGGCCGGCGTCCTCCAGCGTCGCGGCGACGCGCCAGGGGCCGGCGGCCGGCGTGCTCGCTCCCGCGAAATAGGCCACGCAGGGCTTGCCGAGCTTCGCCGCGGCGTCGGCAAGCCGGCGCGCGACGCCCGCGCCCGGCGGCTTGCCCACGAGGCACACGACCTCGGTCGCCGCGTCGCCCGCGAGCAGCTCGAGCGCGCGGAGCATCATGAGCCCGCCGACCTCGTCGGAGAGGTCGCGGCCGCCGACGCCGATCGCCTGCGAGACGCCCTCGCCCTCCCGGGCGATCGTGCAGGTCGTCTCTTGCAGGCCCGTGCCCGACGCCGCGGCGAGGCCGATGCGCCCGCGCGGCACCGCGTTGGCGAAGCCGAGCGGCACGCCGTCCACGATGGCGGTGCCGCAGTCCGGCCCCATCATGAGCAGGCCGCGCTTGAGCGCCAGTCGCTTCAGCGCGACTTCGGTCTCGACGGGGACGTTGTCGCTGAACAGCATCACGTGCAGCCCCGCGCGCAGCGCCTGCAGCGCCTCGGCGCCCGCGTACGCGCCGGGCACGGAGATCAGCGCGAGATTCGCGTCGGGCAGGATCTTCAGCGCCGAGGTCAGCGTGCGCGGCGGCGCGGCCGTCGTGTTGCCGACCGCGATCGCTCTACGCGCGAGCAGCGCGTGCTCGGCCGCCGCGCGCGCCGCGTCGGCGGCGGCGGGCGAATCGGCGATCACCGCGATCACGAGGTCCGCGGGCCCGGCCGCCGCGCCCTCGGGCGCGAGCAGGCCCGCCTGCTGGAGGAGCTCGCGGTTGTGCGGCGTGCCCATCATGGCCGCCGCCGCCGTCACGCCGGGCACCGCCTCCATGTCGCGCGAGAGCCGCATGAGCGTGACGGAGTCCTGGTAGAACGACGCGCGGACGAAGTTGAACGCGGGCATCGCGCGCCGATCCTACACCATTCGAATCGGTCGAGGTCTCGGTGCTCAGGAGTTGTGAGCCGACAAACGAGTCGGCGGCTACTTCGGCGGGCTGATGCCGTACGTCTTGATCTTGCGGTACAGGTGCGAGCGCTCGATCCCGAGGCGGTCGGCGGTGCGCGTCATGTTCCACTCGTTGGCGCGCAGCTCGGCCAGGATGTAGGCGCGCTCGAACCCGTCGCGTGCGTCCTTGAGCGAGCGCTGTCCCTCGGCGCCGGTGGCGGTGTCCTTGGGGCGCAGGGGAGCGGGCAGGTCATCGGGCCCGATGACCTCGCCCGTGGTCATGATCACGAGGCGCTCGACCATGTTGCGCAGCTCGCGCACGTTGCCCGGCCAGTCGTAGGCGAGGAAGTAGGCGAGCGCCTCGGCCGACATCCGCTTGGGCCGCTTGCCGTTTTCTGCGGAGAAGACGGCGATGAAGTGGTCGATGAGCGTCGGGATGTCGTCGCGACGCTGACGCATCGGCGGCACCTCGATCGGGATGACGTTGAGCCGGTAGAAGAGATCCTCCCGGAAGCCGCCCTGCGCGATGAACGCCGCCAGGTCGCGGTTGGAGGCGGCGATGACGCGCACGTCCACCTTGATCGGCTCGCGGCCCCCCACACGCTCGACCACCTGCTCCTCCAGCGCGCGGAGCACCTTGGCCTGGGTCTTGAGGCTCATGTCGCCGATCTCGTCGAGGAAGAGCGTGCCGCCGTCGGCCGTCTCGAACTTGCCGCGCCGGCGCGCCACCGCCCCCGTGAAGGCGCCGCGCTCGTGGCCGAACAGCTCCGACTCGATCAGCTCCTCGGGGATGGCCGCGCAGTTGACCTCGACGAACGACGCCTCGCGGCGCCCGGACAGCGCGTGGATGGCGCGCGCCACCAGCTCCTTGCCGCTGCCGTTCTCGCCGTGGATCAGCACGCGGCCGCTGGTCGGGGCGGCGGTGGCGATGGCCTCGCGCAGCGCCCGCATGGGCTCGCTGTCGCCGATGATCTCGGTGCGCACGTTGAGGCGCGCCTTGAGGTTGGCGTTCTCGCGCTCGAGGCGGCCGTGCTCGAGCGCGCGCGCGACGCTCACCAGGGTCTTCTCGAGCGAGAGCGGCTTCTCGATGAAGTCGTAGGCCCCGAGCCGTGTGGCCTTCACGGCCGTCTCGATGGTGCCGTGGCCGGAGATCATGATGACCGGCGCCTCCGGACGGACGCGCCTGAGCTCGGCCAGCGTCTCGAGGCCGTCCATGCCCGGCATCCAGATGTCCAGGAAGACGAGATCGGGCGTCTCGTCGGTGACGAGCCGCACGGCCTCCTCGCCGCCGCCGGCGGTGCTCACGCGGTAGCCCTCGTCCTCGAGCACGGCACGGAGCGTGCCCTGGATGGCCGGCTCGTCGTCGATGACCAGGATGTGCTCGCCGGACACGCTCAGGCCCCCACGGGCGCGGGCGCGCGCGTCACCGGTACCTCGATGACGAAGCGCGTGCCCGAGGGCTGGTTGTCCTCGACGCGGATGATGCCGCCGTGCTCGTTGACGATCTCGCTCACGATCGGCAGGCCGAGCCCCATGCCGGTGACCTTGGTCGAGAAGTAGGGCAGGAAGAGCTTGTCGCGATCCTCGCTCGGGACGCCGGGCCCGGTGTCGGCGACGCTGAGCCGGACGCGCGCCGCCTCCGGCACGTACTCCGTCTCGAGGGTCACCGTCCCGCCCGAGCCCACCGCCTCCACGGCGTTGTCGACGAGGTTGAGAACGGCGCGCTTGATGTGGTCCGGATCGACCTGGAGCACCGGCACGTCCTCGGCGTGGCGCGTGACGATCGTGCAGTGCGGGTGCGACTCGCGGTAGAGGCTCGCCACCGCGTCCACGAGCGGCCGCACGTCGGTGAGCTTCGGCACGAAGGCCGGCATCCGCGCGAAGCGCGAGAACTCGTCGACCATCCGCTTGAGGGCGTCCACCTCCTGGATGATCGTGTCCGTGCACTCGGTCACCAGCTGCGCGTCGTCGCCGCCGACGCGCGAGAGCCGCCGCCTCAGGCGCTGGGCGGAGAGCTGGATCGGCGTGAGCGGGTTCTTGATCTCGTGAGCGATGCGCTGCGCGACCTCGCGCCAGGCGGCCAGCCGCTGCGCCTTGAGCAGCTCCGTGAGGTCGTCGAAGACGACCACCGCCCCGTCGTAGGCGCCCTCGGGCCCGCGCAGCGCGGTGGCGGAGGCGAGGAGCGACAGCGCGACGCCGCCCCGCCGCATGTGGAGCTGGATGGCCGCGGTGCCGGTCTTGGGCCGCCGCGTCCGCTGCACCAGCGTGACGACCTCGCGCGCCTCCGGCCCCGTGAAGACCTCCTCGAGCAGGCGGCCGATGGCCGCCGCCTCCGCCACGCCGAACATCCGGGCCGCCGCGCGGTTGAGCGTGGTGATCCGCCCGAGCGCGTCGAGCGAGACGACGCCGGTGGTGATCGCCTCCAGCACCGTCTCGATGTAGCGCCGGCGGTCCTCCAGCTCGGTGTGCTTGTCCTGGAGGTCGACGTAGGCCTCCTCGAGCCGGTGCTTGGAGCTCGAGAGGTCGTCGGTCATCCGGTTGAACGAGTCCACGAGCAGGCCGATCTCGTCGTCGGCGCGCGCCTGGACCTTGTAGGCGAGGTTGCCGGCGGCGACCTCGCGGGTGCCCTCGGCGAGCTGCGCGATGGGGCCGGTGATGCCCCGCGCGAGGTAGAGACCGAACCACGTGAACCCGAACACGACGATCAGGGTCATGAGGAGGAAGAGCAGGATGTAGATGCCCTTGATCGGGTTCTTGAGCAGCTTGAGCTGCTTGTACTCGCGGAACGCCTGCGAGATCCCGCGTACCTTGGCCTCGAGCCGCTCCGTCACGTGCGTGCCGACCACCACGGCGCCGATCACGTGCCGCTCGCCGCCCCGCGCCGCCCAGATCGGCGTGACCGCCTCGATCAGGTCCCCCGAGGTCAGCTCGCGGACGGTGGTGACCTCCTGCCCGGCGAGGCCGCGCTTGAGCTGCACCTCGCTCAGCTCGCGCGTGGCGAGGTCGCCGAGGATCGGATCCTTGACGTGGACGAGCTCCTGGCCCCGGCCGTTGAAGACGGTCAGCGTGCTGATCGACAGCAGATCCTGCTGCTCGGTCAGGTAGGTGGCGAGCGCCTCGCGGCGGTCCTCGGTCAGGAGGTTCTCGCGGTCGATGGTGCGCGCGAGGTGCTGGCCGTGGCGCAGCGCCGTCCGCTCGAGGTTCGCGTAGTAGGTCTGCGCCACCGACAGCGCCTGGTCGAGCGGGCGCTCCACCTGCGGCTTGAACCAGCCCTCGATCGACTTGTTGATGAAGTTGGAGGCGATGATGAAGATCAGGATCGCGGGCGCCACCGCCAGCGAGAGGAAGGCGAGGACGAGCTTGGCCTTGAAGCGCGCGCCGATGACCTTCTGCCGCCGCTCGAAGCCGAGCTTGACGAGGTTGCGGAAGAGCAGGATCAGCAGGAGCAGGAAGACCATCAGGTTCAGGTTGAACAGCGCGAAGATCACGATGTTGGAGGCCACCGGCAGCTCGGGCGCGAAGGAGCCGAGGTCGAAGGCCGAGAGGCCGCCCACCAGCACCAGGAAGCACAGGATGATGAGGAGGTTGCGCTTGCGGCGGTTCTGCTCGGAGAGGAGCGGCATCGCCTACTGCATCCTCTGGATGGTGCGGTACTCCGACTGCCGTTCCGTCTGCTCGGCGGTGCCGGCCATGCGCGTGACGAACGTGTTCTCGCCGTTGAGCGCGGCCTCCGCCTGCACGCGGACGTAGAAGATCTCCGTCGGGTTGAGGGCGGCGGCCGGGCCGAGCTTGAGCGCGCGCACCTCGGAGAACACCCGTTGCGCGTCGCGCAGGTCGCGCGTGCCGTACGCGGGATGCGTCTCGCCCTTGAGCGCGATGACCTTGTACTCCTTGCTCACCGCGTTGTAGGCGAGCTGGCGCTCGATGGTCACGCTGCGCACGAGGCTGTCGCGCCAGAGCCGGTTGTACTGCCAGAGCTCGATCGTGAAGCGCACGTGGGTGGGGATCCCGCTCTGCAGGCCCTCGTGGAAGGTGGGCGGGATGGCGTCCAGCAGCACCACGCGCACGGTGACCTCGTGGTCGTTCAGATAGATGTCGAGGTCACTGATCCGTAAGTCCGCGCGCGCCGGCGCGGCCCCTGCTAGCAGCAGCAGCGCCAACGCCGCAGCGGGGAGTCCGGGCCATCGCAGGGCGTTCGGGACCTTCATACGGCGGACGCGCCATTATAAACATGGGGGACCTCGAAGGGCCCCCCATACCCCCGGACGCTCGGGGCGCACCGGGGAACCCGGGGCGCCCCTCGATCGCCTGGCCACCGCCGACCCGCGGCCCGGGTGCGACTACGAAACGGCGAGGCCGGGGGTGCGGGCGAGGGCCTCGGCCGGCTCGGCGGCCACCGGCGCCGCCACGGCGCGCGCGGCGGCGCGGCGGTCGAGGCCGAGGGCGCGCTGGACGGCCACCACGAGCTCGAAGTTCAGCGCGTGGCCCGCGTTGCGCGCGATGACGTGCCCCCCGATGCGCCGGCCGAGCAGCGCCAGGTCACCCAGGAGATCGAGCACCTTGTGGCGCACGAACTCGTCACGGTAGCGGAGCCCGTTGAGGGTGGCGCTCTTGCCGATCACGATCGTGTTGTCGAGCGAGCCGCCGAGCGCGCGCCCGCTCTTGCGCAGGAAGCCGAGGTCCTTGAGGAAGCCGTACGTGCGCGCCGGCGCGTAGTCGGTGATGAACGACTCCTCCGTCGGCGTCCACGAGAGCACCTGCGTGCCGATCGCCGGATGCTCGTTGTCGAGGGTGTAGGAGATGCGGAACGTGTCGGCCGGCACGATCTGGATCCAGCGGCCGCCGCTGCCGGCGCCGATCGCATGCGGGATGCGGATCGGGCGCTGACGCGCGCCCTGCGGCGTGCGCCCGGCGGTCAGCATCAGCTGCACGAAGGGCTTGGCGCTCCCGTCGGCCGCGGGCAGCTCGCTGCCGTCCACACGGACCTCGAGGTTGTCGATGCCGAGCCCGGCCGCCGCCGCCATCAGGTGCTCGATGGTCTGGACGCGCGCGCCGTTCTTGCCGATGGTCGTCGCGTAGTGGGAGTCGACGACGCTCTCGGGCGCCGCGGGGATCGGCTCGCCGTCGTCGCCCACGCGGAAGACGATGCCGGAGTCGGCGGGGCCGGGGGACAGCGTCACGCGGACGGTCTTGCCGGAGTGCAGCCCGACACCTTCCAGGCTGACCGCCTTCCGGAGAGTGTGCTGTCTCATGACCGGGCCCAGGGGGAGCAACCGGGGTGCCACACCGTCTATGGAGCCCAACCGCGTGATTCATCAGGCCCAGCTCTTGGACGGCGGGGGAGCCTGGTGATGCCCGTGTCCCACCGATGACACGGCTCCGGGGGCCCTGAGTCTCACTTTTGAGACGCTAGACGTCGACGATGATCTTGACCTCATGGCGGCCGTCGCGGGCCTGGACCGAGACGCCGTGCAGGGTTGCCGCCTTCACCACCGTGCCGAGGCGATGGCGGCTCGCGTCGAGGGGCTCGCCGTGCAGGCGACCGTGGACCACGGTATCGGAGCACGCGGTGACCTCGACGCGGCTCACCACGAACGCCTCGATCTCGTGCACGTAGAGGCACTCGTCGATCCACGCGGCGAGGAGCGTCTCCGGACCGTCGGCCTGGGCGCGCACCTCGCGCGCCTCGCGCGCGGTGACCGTCGCCGGATCGGCGACCAGGGCGAGCACGCCGAGCGCCGCCTGAGCGAACGCCTCGGCGCGCGTCGGACCCCAGGCCCGGATCCCGACGTCGGCCTCGACCTCGAACTGCTCGTAGCCCGCATTGAATTCACGCATGGGGGGTTTGGGGGGCCATGTCGGGGCCCCCCATCTCTTTTGAGAGCTTGCAACAGCGCATCACGCGTCTGCGGAGGTTTGGGGGGCCATGTCGGGGCCCCCCATCTCTTTTGAGAGCTTGCAACAGCGCATCACGTCTGGGTCCCCAGATCGCCCCAGCGCGACTGGAGAATCGCGAGCACCGCCGGCCCCGCGGTCTCCGTTCTCAGGATGCGCCCGCCGAGGCCGACCACGCGCCAGCCGCGGGCGCGCGCGGCGTCGACCTCGCGGTGATCGAGCCCGCCCTCGGGGCCGACGAGCACGACGGCGCGGCGCGGACGCTTCGCGTCCGCCAGCGCGGCGCCGAGCGGCGGCGCGTCGCCTTCCCAGAGACAGAGCGCCAGATCCGCGTCGCGCGCCTCCTCCAGGCACGCCTCGAGCGGCCGCGGCGGCGCCACGTCGGGCACGACGCGGCGGCCGCACTGCTTGGCGGCCTCGCGGGCGACGCGCTGCCAGCGCGCGAGCCGCGCGGCGGCCTGGCCGTCGGTGAGCCGCACGACGGTGCGCGCGGCGACCGCGGGGACGACGCGCGCGACGCCGAGCTCCGTGGCCGCGCGCACGATCGTCTCCAGCTTGTCGCCCTTGGGCAGGCCCTGCACGAGCGTGACGGCGAGCGGTGACTCCCCGGCGGCCTCGGCGACGCCGACGACAGCGCCGGTGGCGCGCGGGCGCACCGCGTCGAGACGCACCGTGTAGTCGTGACCGGCGCCGTCGCTGGCGACCACGGTGTCGCCGGGCCGAAGGCGCAGGACGCGGGCGAGGTGGCGCGTCTGCTGCGCGTCGAACGTCACGCGCCCGTCCACGACGCGCTCAGGCGCGATCGCGAAGCGGCGCATGCTCGTACGCGAGCGTCGTCCAGCCCTCGATCGACCGCGCCTCGACGCGCCGGAAGCCGTACGCCGCCAGCGCGGCCGTGACGTCGTCGGCCTCGGCGTCGAGACAGCCGCCCGCCACCAGCGCGCCGCCGGCGGCCACGAGCCGCGCGTAGCACGGCGCCAGCGCGCGATGCGCGGCGGCGAGGAGGTTGGCGAGCACCAGCGGCGCGGGCTCGGCGTCCAGCGCCGCGGCGTCGGCGCCCTCGCACGTCACGTGGGCGCCGAGACCGTTGCGCTCGACGTTCGCGGTGGCCGACGCGACGGCGTCGGGGTCGGAGTCGATGGCGAGGACGTCCGGCACGCCGAGGCGCGCGGCGGCGATGGCGAGAATGCCCGAGCCCGTGCCGAGATCGATCGCCCGCGTGGGGCGGACGCGCTCGACGATCGTCTCGAGCAGCTCGAGACAGCCGGCGGTGGTCGCGTGCTGTCCCGTGCCGAACGCGCGCCCCGGCTCGAGGGTGAGCACGAGGCGCCCGTTGCCGGGGGGCGGCGTCTCCCACGGCGGCGCCACCAGGAACCGGCGCCCGATCGGCAACGGCGCGAAGTGCGCGCGCCACGCGTCGGCCCAGTCGGTGTCGGCCACGTCGGCCACCGCCGGGCCTCCCGCGCGCGCGAAGCCGAGCGACTCCAGCGCGCCGAGGTAGAGGTCGATGCTCCGGGCGATCGCGTCGCTGTCGGCGGCCTCCGGGAAGAACGCGCGCAGCCGCGCGCGGCCCGCGGCGTTCTCTTCCTCCACGACGCCGAGGGCGCCGAGCTCCCAGACGAAGTTGGTGAGGCCTTCGGACGCGTCGGGGGAGACGGCGACCGTGAGCTCCCAGTAGCGGGAACTCATGCTCAGCCCAGGAGCTTCTTCATTCTTTCGATGAACGCGCTGGCGAGCGGACCGCGCTGCTGCTCCCTGGAGGCCGCCTCGAACGCCTCCAGCGCCTCGCGCTGCTTGCCGCTGAGCTTCTGCGGCACCTCGAGCAGCAGGCGATAGCAGGCGTCGCCGTGCCCGCGCTCGCGCAGGCGCGGCATGCCCTTGCCGCGCAGGCGGAGCACCTGGTGAGGCTGGCTGCCGGCGGCGATCCTCAGCGTCTCGGTGCCGTTGAGGACGGGCACCTCGACCTCGGCGCCGAGGGCGAGCTGGGTGAACGACACCGGCAGGTCGCACAGGAGATCGATGCCGTGACGCGTGAAGATCGCGTGCTCGCGGATCCGCACGAGGACGTAGAGGTCGCCCGCGGGGCCGCCGTTGACGCCGCCCGACCCCTCGCCGGACACGCGCAGCTGCATGCCGTCGTCGATGCCGGGGGGGATCTTCACGTTCAGCACGTGCTCGCCGCGCCGCCGGCCCTCGCCGCGGCAGTCCCGGCACGGGCTCTTGTTGATCTGGCCCTCGCCGCCGCAGCGCGGGCACGGGCGCGCCACCGTGAGGAAGCCGTGGCTCATGCGGACCTCGCCACGGCCCTGGCACGTGTCGCACGTGGTCTTGTGCGTGCCCGGCTCGCTGCCGGTGCCCTTGCACGTCTCGCAGCGCTCGAGCCGCGGGATCTGGATCTTCGTCTCCAGCCCGGCCGCGGCGTCCTCGAGGGTGATCTTCAGCTCGTACTGGAGGTCTTCGCCGCGCATCGCGCGCGAGCGGCCGCGGCGCCCGCCGCCGGCGCCCGAGAAGAAGTTCTCGAAGATGTCCTCGAAGAGCGTGCCGAAGCCGCCCTCGAAGCCGCCGCCCGCGCCGGCGCCCGGCGCGCTGCCGAAGCGGTCGTAGTGCGCGCGCTTGTCCGGATCGGAGAGCACGCCGTACGCCTCGTTGACCTCCTTGAAGCGCTCCTCGGACTTCTTGTCGCCGGGGTTCTTGTCGGGATGGAACTGCATCGCGAGCTGCCGGTAGGCCTTCTTCAGCTCGGCATCGCTGGCGCCCTGCGAGACGCCGAGCACCTGGTAGTAGTCGCGCGTGGCCACCTAGGCCGCGTCCTCGTCGGGCGCCGCGGCCACCGCGACCAGCGCCGGGCGCAGGACCCGGCCCTGCAGCACGTAGCCCGGCGCCGTCTCGCTCACGACGGTGTCGGGCGCCGCGTCCCCGCTCACCACCCGCGCGATCGCCTCGTGGCGCGTGGGATCGAAGGGCTGGCCGACCGCGGAGTAGCGGCTGACGCCCGCGCGCTCCAGCACGCGCAGCAGCTCGCGCTGGATCAGCTCCACGCCGGCCACCACCCCCTCGGCGCCCTTCGCCGCGCGCGCGGACGCGAGCGCGCGGTCCAGGTTGTCGAGGACGGGGATCAGCTCGCGCAGCAGCGACTCGTTGGCGTAGCGCACGCGGTCCTCGGCGTCGCGCTGCGCGCGCCGGCGGACGTTGTCGGCCTCGGCCATCGCGCGCAGCATGCGGTCCTTCTGCTCCGCGAGCTCCCGCTCGAGCTCCTGGATCCGGGTCTCGGGCTCGCCGGACGCGGCGCCGTCGTCGATGAGATCGCGCGGATCGTCGGCCATGGCCTCAGGAGGGGAGGTAGAGGTCCTGACGGACGCGCGAGAGCGCCTCCGTCACCTGCCGCGCCGTCTCGTCCACGATCGACATCACCTCGGGGTAGGGCAGGCGGCGCGGCCCGACGACACCGAGGATGCCCAGCACCTGATCGCGGTAGAGGTAGGTGGAGGTGATGAGCGTGCATTCGCGCATCGCGCCGACGGGGTTCTCCTCGCCGATGGTGACGCGCACGCCAGCGTCGCCCGACAGCGAGGTCATGAGGTCCGCCAGCCGCTCCTTCTGCTCGAAGGTCCGCAGCAGCGCACGCGTCTGCGCGATGTCCCAGAACTCCGGGTGGTCGAGGATGTTGATGGCGCCGCTGACGTAGAGCGTGCGCCCGCGCAGCATGGCGACGATCTGCTCGGTCACGCCGCGCGCCCGCGTGTGCAGCGCGTCGAGCGGATCGGCGGGCGCGTTCTCCATGTCCACGATCTCCTCGACGCTGCGGTCGCGGAACCGGCGGGTGAGCTCGCGGCCGATGGCGCGTGCTTCCTCCGACGCCAGCGGCGGATCGAGCGCGATCTCGCGCACGGTGATCCAGCCGGCGTCGGTGGCCACCACCGCGAGCGCGCGGTCCTCCTCGAGCGGCATGAGATCGACGCGCGCGATCACCGTCTGCGCCAGCGGCGGCGCCAGCAGCAGGCCGGTCAGCCGCGTCGCCGTCGACAGGTGCGACGACGTGCGCTCCATGAACCCGTCGATGCCCGAGCGCCGCGTGGGGAGCGCGGCGCTGCCCGGCTTGCCCCCCGCCGACGGCGGCGGGAAGGAGTCCACGTAGAAGCGGTACGCCTTGTCGGTCGGGATGCGCCCGGCGCTCGTGTGCGGCTGCGCGAGATAGCCCATCTCTTCCAGGTCCGCCATGACGTTGCGGATCGTCGCCGGCGAGAGGTGCGGGAAGTGGCGCTTGGAGAGCACCCGCGAGCCGACCGGCTCGGCCGAGTCGACGTACTCCCGGATCAGAGCGACGAGAACGTCCCGTTGGCGCGCGTCCATCTACTCGATTTTACAGCAGGTCGACAAACAGCGCGTCCGAGAGGATGAACCCGGACTCCGTCAGGCGCGCGCCCGCACCCTCCAGCAGCAGGTGACCCGCGTCGCGCCACTCCTCGATCCGGCGCGCCAGGGTGGGCTCGCCGGCCGTGCGCTCGGCCAGCCAGGCCGCCGGCACGCCGTCGCTCGTGCGCAGCCCCAGGATCAGGCGCTCGGCTAGGCGCTGGCGCGGCGTGAGGCGCTCGGAGGTCTCGACGGGCAGCGTGCCCGCCTCGATGGCGGCGCGCCAGCGCGCGAGCGGCTTGATGTTGCCGTAGCGCACGTCGCCCACGAACCCGCAGCCGCCGGGCCCGGCCGCGAGGTACTCGGCGGCGCGCCAGTAGCCGAGGTTGTGGCGTGCGCGGCGACCCGGCCGGGCGTAGTTGGAGACCTCGTAGTGCTCGAAGCCGCGGGCGGCGGCGGCGCGGACGAGGGCCCAGTACTGCGCGACGACCTCGTCCTCCCCGGGCAGGCCGTCCACGCCGCCGGCGCCCCACGGGCTGCCGCCGTCGAGCGTCAGCGCGTAGGCAGAGACGTGATCGGGCCCCCAGTCGAGCACGCGCTCGACGTCGGCCGCCCACGCGTCGACCGCGAGTCCCGGCAGGCCGTACATGAGGTCCACGCTCACGTCGTCGCAGCCGGCCTCGCGGGCGGCCTCGAACGCCGCGCGGGCGCCGCGCGCGTCGTGCAGGCGTCCGAGCGTCTTGAGCACGGCGTCGTCGAGCGCCTGCACGCCGAGGCTCACGCGGGTGACGCCGGCCGCGCGATAACGCGCGAGCCGCCCGCGCGTCACGCTCTCCGGATTGCACTCGACGGTGATCTCGGCGTCGGGGGCCAGCCGCCAGCGCTCGCGCAGGTGCTCGAGCACGGCGGCCAGCGCCTCGGGCTCGAGCAGCGAGGGCGTGCCGCCGCCGAGGAAGACGGTGGCCAGGCTCATGTCGCGCGCCCAGTCGAGGGCGCCGAGCAGGTCGAGCTCGCCGTGCAGGGCGCGCAGGTAGGGATCCATCTGCCCCGCCTCCAGCGGCGCCGTGTTGAAGGAGCAGTAGTGGCAGCGCTGCACGCAGAACGGAACGTGCAGGTAGAAGCCGAGCGCGCGTCCGGTCGGTCGCGTGTCGGCGGGCCCTACGGGATGTAGCGCGCGAGTCTCCACCAGCGCAGCCAGTGCCGATCGCTGTCCCAGGACCAGTAGATCAGGAACGCCTTGCCCTTGATCTTGTCCTTGCGGACGAACCCCCAGTAGCGGCTGTCCTGGGAGTTGTTGCGGTTGTCGCCCATGACGAAGTACGAGTCCGCCGGCACCACCGTCGGGTCGCAGGCGTACGCGTAGCCGCAGTAGGTCGACTGGCCGCGGTCGCCCAGCGGCCCGTCGAGGCGGCGCACGTACGGCTCGACGAGCGCCCTGCCGTTGACGAAGACCTGGTCGCCGCGGACCTGCACGGTGTCGCCGGGCGTGCCGATGATGCGCTTGATGAAATCGCGCTTCTCGTCCTGGGGGTACTTGAAGACGATGATGTCACCGCGCGCGGGCGGCCGGAAGCCGGGCAGGCGGTAGTCGGTCAGGGGCAGCTCCGGCCCGTACAGGAACTTGTTCACGAGGATGTAGTCGCCCACGAGCAGCGTGTCCATCATCGAGCCCGAGGGGATGGTGAAGGCCTGGATGATGAGGGTGCGGATCACCAGCGCGAGCAGGATGGCGATGGCGATCGCCTCCGCGTACTCGCGAACGACGGACTTGCGCCGTCGCGCGCTGGTGACGGGCTCCGCCGTCACCTCGTTCGTCTTGTGGACCTCGCTCTCGCGCACGTCCATCAGCTCTTGAGCACCGTGAGAAACGCCTCCTGGGGGACCTCGACGCGGCCCACCTGCTTCATGCGCTTCTTGCCTTCCTTCTGCTTCTCGAGCAGCTTGCGCTTGCGCGTGATGTCGCCGCCATAGCACTTGGCGGTGACGTTCTTGCCCATCGCCTTCACCGTCTCGCGCGCGATGACGCGGCTGCCGATGGCGGCCTGGATGGCCACCTCGTACAGCTGCCGCGGGATCACGCCGCGCAGCTTCTCGACGAGCGCCTTGCCGCGCTCGTAGGCCTTGTCACGGTGGACGATGGTCGAGAGCGCGTCGACGGGGTCGCCGTTCAACAGGATATCGAGCTTCACGAGGTCGGACGGACGGAAGTCGGCGAGCTCGTAGTCGAACGAGGCGTAGCCCTTGGAGATCGACTTCAGCTTGTCGTAGAAGTCGATGACGATCTCGGACAGCGGGAAGTCGAAGCGGATGTGCACCCGCTTGCCGAGGTACTCGAGCGACTTGTGCTCGCCGCGCTTCTCCTGCGCGAGCTTGTAGATGGCCGTCATGAACTCCGTCGGCACGTACACCGACGACCGCACGTACGGCTCCTCCATCTGCTCGATGCGGTCGGGCGTCGGCAGCTTCGACGGGTTGTCGATTTCCAGGAGGTCCCCCGCCGTCGTCAGCACCCGGTACTGCACGGAGGGCGCGGTCACGATCAGCGAGAGGTTGAACTCGCGCTCGAGGCGCTCCTGCACGATCTCCATGTGCAGCATGCCGAGAAAGCCGCAGCGGAACCCGTAGCCGAGGGCCATCGACGTCTCGGGCTCGAAATTGAAGGCGGGGTCGTTGAGGCGCAGCTTCTCGAGGGCGTCGCGCAGGCCTTCGTACTCCGTGTCCTCGATCGGGAACAGGCCCGCGAACACCATCGGCTTGGCGTCGCGGTACCCGGGAAACGGCTCCGCGGTCGGCCGCGCCGCCTCCGTGATGGTGTCGCCGATCTTGGCGTCGGCCACGCGCTTGATGGCGGCGGTGATGTAGCCGACCTGGCCCGCGGACAGCTCGTCCACCGGCCGCATGTCGGGACTGAACACGCCGACCTGCGCGACGTCATAGGTGCGGCCGTTCGACATCAGCAAGATCTTCGTTCCCGGCCGCACGCGGCCGTCCCCCATCCGCACGTAGATCACGACGCCCTGGTAGGAGTCGTAGAAGGAGTCGAAGACGAGCGCCTTGAGCGGCGCCTCCGGGTCGCCCTCGGGCGGCGGAATGCGCGCGACGATCGCCTCCAGCACCTCGGGCACGCCGGTGCCGTGCTTGGCCGAGATGGCGAGCGCTTCCGTCCCGTCGAGGTCGAGGGTGTCGTGGATCTGCTCGCGCGTGCCGTCCACGTCGGCGGCGGGCAGGTCGATCTTGTTGACCACGGGGATGATGGTGAGCCCCGCGTCGGCGGCGAGGTAGTAGTTCGCGAGCGTCTGGGCCTCGATGCCCTGCGCCGCGTCGACGATGAGGATGGCGCCCTCGCACGCGGCGAGCGCGCGCGAGACCTCGTACGAGAAGTCCACGTGCCCCGGCGTGTCGATGAGGTTGAGCGTGTACTCGTGGCCGTCCTTTGCCTTGTAGAGGAGGCGGACGGTGTGCGCCTTGATCGTGATGCCCCGCTCGCGCTCGAGATCCATCGAGTCGAGCACCTGACCCACGGCCTTCTTGGCGTCCATGGTGCCCGTGAGCGCGAGCAGCCGGTCGGCCAGCGTCGACTTGCCGTGATCGATGTGGGCCACGATCGAAAAGTTACGGATTCTGGCGAGACTCACCGGTTCAGTCTAACACGCTGCTCCGCGTCAACCGGGCGTCCCGAAAGGCGGAATGCGCCGCCCCGGGTCACCGGGGGACGGCCGTCAGGCGCGTGTGGTCGGGGACGACGGCGCCGGACTCGAGGATCACGCCGGGGGCGATGTCCACGTCGGCGCCGATGCGGGCGTCGGCGCCGATGACGCAGTCGCGCAGCACCGAGCCCTCGCCGACCTCGACGCGCTCCCAGAGCACGGCGCCCTCGACGCGCGCGCCGGCCGCGATGCGCGCGCGCTCGCCGAGGACGGTCAGCGGTCCGATGCGCGCGCCCACCTGCACCGAGGCCTCGGCGCCGACGATGGAGGGCGCCTCCAGCCTCGCGCCGGTGGCCACGAACGCGCTCGGGTCGATCCAGCAGCCGTCGTGCAGCTCGCCGGGGGGCGCCAGTGGCGTCTTGACGTCGCCGGCGAGCAGATCGAGCTGCGCCGCGCGGTAGGCGGCGGGGCTGCCGATGTCGCGCCAGTACGCGTCCGCCGTCCAGCCGTAGCACGGCACGCCGTCGGCGATGAGGGCGGGGAAGAATTCACGCTCAATCGACACGACCCGGCGCGACGGGATGAGCGCGAGCAGCGCGGCGTCGAGGAGGTACACGCCCGCGTTGATCGTGTTGGTGGTGACCCGCTCGTCGGCCGCGGGCTTCTCGCGAAAGCGCTCCAGGCGCCCGTCGGACGCCGTCTCGACGAGGCCGTACGGCCGCGGGTCGCGCACGGGATACAGGAAGATCGTCGCGCGCGAGCCGCGCGCCTCGTGGAACGCGCGCATCGCCGACAGGTCGGCGTCGGTCAGCACGTCGCCGTTGAGCACCCAGACGGTGCCGCTGGCGAGATCCGCCGCGTTGCGGATGCCGCCCCCCGTCCCGAGCGGCTCCGCCTCGATCACGTAGCGCAGGCGCACGCCGAGGTGCTCGGCCTCGCCGAGCGCGGCGCGCACGTCGTCGACACGGTAGGAGCAGGCGAGAATCACGTCGGTCACGCCGTGCTGGCGCAGCAGCGCGAGCTGGTAGGTGAGGAAGGGACGGTTCAGGAGCGGCACCACCGGCTTGGCGCGGGCAAGCGTCAGCGGCCGCAGCCGGGTGCCCTGGCCGCCGGCCAGGATGACCGCCTGAGTGGCGGCGCCGGCGCTTACGCGCCGGGGGTCCAGGGCTGCGCCTCGCTGATCAGCATCACCGGGATCCCGTCCCGGATCGGGTAGGCCTTGCGGCAGGCCTGACAGATGATGCGGATCTCTTCGAAGATCAGGTTGCCCTTGCACGCCGGGCACACGAGGATCGCCTTCAGCTCCTCGTCGATCACTTCGCACCTCCTTTCTTCCGTGGCGTCGGAGCGCCTTCGGAGGCCTCCGGCGCTCGACGGTCGGGCGGTCAGCCCGCCCGGCGGTCGGGCTTCGCGCTCAGTTTGCCCCTGAACCATTCGACCGTCAGCCTCAGGCCTTCATCCGTGTCCACGCGCGGCTCCCAGCCCAGCAGCGTGCGCGCGCGCGTGATATCGGGCTGGCGGACCTTCGGATCGTCCATGGGCAGCGGGCGGAACACGATCTCGCTGCGCGAGCCCGTGAGCCGGAGGATGCGCTTGGCGAGCTCAAGCAGCGTCATTTCTTGCGGGTTGCCGAGATTCACGGGCTCGTTCGCGGCCGCCTGCATGAGCCGCCACACGCCGTCGATGAGGTCGGTGATGTACTGGAACGAGCGCGTCTGCGACCCGTCGCCGAAGACGGTCAGCGGCTCGCCGCTCAGCGCCTGCGTCATGAAGGCCGGGATCGCGCGGCCGTCGTTGAGTCTCATGCGCGGGCCGAAGCTGTTGAAGATCCGCGCGATGCGCGTGTCCACGCGATGGACGCGATGGTAGGCCATCGTCATCGCTTCCGCGAAGCGCTTCGCCTCGTCGTACACGCCGCGAGGGCCGATGGGATTGACGTGGCCCCAGTAGTCCTCGCGCTGCGGGTGCACGAGCGGGTCGCCGTAGACCTCCGACGTGGAGGCGAGGAGGAACTTCGCGCCCTTGGCCCGGGCGAGGCCGAGCGCGTTGTGCGTGCCGAGCGCGCCGACCTTGAGCGTCTGGATCGGCAGCTCGAGGTAGTCCAGCGGCGAGGCCGGGCTCGCGAAGTGCAGGACCCACTCGATCGGCTCCTCGACCGCGATGTACTCGGTCACGTCCTGGCGGACGAAGCGGAAGCACGGCGCCGTCTCGAAGGCCGCGAGGTTGTCCGGCGAGCCGGTGATGAAGTTGTCCATGCCGACCACCTCGCAGCCGCGGCCCAGGAGGAACTCGCAGAGGTGGGAGCCGATGAAGCCGGCGGCGCCCGTGACGAGTACCCGCATGGCGGCGGCCTAGGAGGGCGGGAGGACGGGCTTGCGGCCGACCGAGTGGTATTCGAAGCCGAGACGGCGCATCCGCTCCGGCTCCCAGAGGTTGCGTCCGTCGAAGACGAGGGGGCGGCGCATGACCGCGCGCAGCCGCTCGAGGTTCAGGAACTTGAACTCGTTCCACTCCGTGACGAGGGCCACCGCGTCGGCGCCGGTGGCGGCGTCGTAGGGCGAGTCGCAGTACTCGACGGCGCCCGGCAGCACGCGGCGCGCGTTGGCCGTGGCCACCGGGTCGTAGGCGCGCACGACGGCGCCGGCCGCGAGCAGCCCCGAGACCACCTCGATGGACTTCGCGTCGCGCATGTCGTCGGTGTTGGGCTTGAAGGCCAGGCCGAGGACGGCGATGACGCGGCCGTCCATCGGGTTGAGCGCCTTCTCCATCGTCTCGACGAAGTGGCCCGCGCGCTCGCGGTTGACGTCCACCACCGCCCGCAGCATCGCGAAGTCGTAGCCGAGCGTGGCCGCGGTGGCCACCAGCGAGTCGGTGTCCTTGGGGAAGCACGAGCCGCCGAAGCCGAGGCCCGCCGACAGGAAGGCGGGGCCGATGCGCGGGTCGAGGCCCATGCCCTTCATGACCTGCGTCACGTCGGCGCCCGCCAGCTCGCAGATGTTCGCGATGGCGTTGATGAACGAGATCTTGGCCGAGAGGAAGGCATTGGAGGCGTACTTGATCATCTCCGCCGAGGGCACGTCCACGATGATCATCGGCCGCTCGAGCGGCGCGTAGAGCTCCAGCAGCGACATGGCCACCTGCTGGGTCGGCGCGCCGATCACGATGCGGTCGGGCCGCAGCGTGTCCTCGATGGCCGAGCCCTCGCGCAAGAACTCGGGGTTGGAAACGACGTCGAACGGCACCCGCGTCTTCTGGTGGCGCTCGATCACGTCGCGCACGAAGTCGCCGGTGCCCACCGGCACCGTCGACTTGTTCACGACGACCGTGTAGCGCTCCATCGCCTCGCCGATGCCGCGCGCGACCTCGCCCACGGCGGTGAGGTCGGTCTGGCCGTCGCTCTTGGGCGGGGTGCCGACCGTGATGAACACGATCACCGAGCGGCGGACGCCGTCCGCGAGGTCGGTCGAGAACGACAGCCGGCCGTCGGCCACGTTGCGCGCGACCATCTCCTCGAGGCCCGGCTCGTAGATCGGCATGCGGCCCGCGCGCAGCTCGGCCACCTTGTCGGCCTGGTTGTCGACGCAGACGACCTCGTTGCCGAGGTCGGCGAAGACCGCCCCTGTGACGAGACCGACGTAGCCGGTTCCGACGACGCAGATGTTCATGACGAACCGGCACTCATTCTAGCAGGGGCGCGCCGGTCCTCGGACAAATCTGCCAGCACTTTGGAGAATTTACTCTCGACTGCGAGCGGGTGAGCGGGCGGGACTCAGGCCGCGAACGGACCGTCGTCGTCGGGGTCGGGAGCGTCGAGACCGTCGATCTGGATGCGGGCGTCCCGCACCGCGTCGCTCAGCGAATCGAACCGCTGGCCAGAGATCGAGATGGTATTGCTCTCGTCGCGCGCCTTCCAGATCCACTCCTGACCGCTGCGTCCGACCGGCCTGAACTCAACCTTGACCGCCATTGCCTGTCTCCCCTCGGGACCACGAGCTGCGTGGTCGGCGTCCACAAGGAATGCAATGAGGGTGCCACGCAGCAAGGCTTCGAACAGAGGCCGTCTTCTTCAGGCCGCTTCGTCGGCCTCGCGTTCGGCCCGGGCCCAACGGAAGAAAACCACTGTGAAGGCGACGACCGGAATGATGCCCGCCGGAACCCACATGATGACGCCGCCGAGCTGCTGGTCGGCCAGCGGCGTGAGGTCGAACACGCGGGGCGCCGCCGCGTAGTACGGGTAGAGCACGTGCTCGGCGCCCGTGATCAAGGCCGCCACGACCGTCATCGGCATCCCGAACACGAACAGGTAGAGAATCTGGCCCGCGTACGGCAGCGCGGGCAGCCGCTCCGAGCGCGACAGGATCGGCCACCAGCCCAGCACGGAGGCGCCGAGCAGGACGAGATGCTCGACCACGTGCCAGGCGTGGGTCTCGAGCGCGGCGTTGTAAGGGCCGGGCAGGTGCCAGGCCACGAGCGCCACGCCGAAGGCGGCGAAGGCGGGCAGCGGGCGCGTCAGCCAGCGCAGCACGGGAGCGAGCCCGCGGAGCGACGCGGCGCGTCCGACGAGAGCGTCGAGCATGAAGCCCGGTGTGCCGGCGAGCCAGAGCGGCGGGACGACGAGCGTCAGCACGAGGTGCTGCACCATGTGCGCGGAGAAGAGGTAGTAGTCGCTCAGGTCGTGCAGCGGACCGTTCAGCGCAGCGAGCAGCGCCGCGCAGCCGGCGAAGAAGGCCAGCGGCGGCCCGAGCGGCGCGGGCCGCCGCGAGGCGACCGCGGCCCACGTATAGGCGGCCGCGAGCAGCACGACGCCCAGCAGGACGTCGAGGTGGACCTCGCCGCGGACCCAGGAGAAGGGCACCGGCGCCGCCATGCCTCAGTGACCGAAGACCAGGAATTCCCCGGTCAGCGTCATCACCGCGACCGCGAGCAGGGTGGCCAGCACCAGCGGGGCCACGAACAGGAACGTGAGCACGCGCGAGTCGTAGCGCAGGTGCATGAAGAACATCACGACGAGCGCGAACTTGCCGGCGGAGAGCACGAGCAGCAGCGGGATCAGGACCGGCGCGAGCCGGCGCACGTAGATGACGCCGAACTCGAGCGCGGTCACCGCGGTGAGGATGCCGGCGACGATCAGGTACGTGCGGATCGTCGCGTGCTCGTGCGTGGCGGGCTGCGCGTGGGTGGCCGGCTGTTCGCGCGCGCTCGGCTCGCTCATGGGATCAGATAGACGAGGGTGAAGATCACGATCCAGACGACGTCGACGAAGTGCCAGTAGAGGCCGGCGACCTCGACCTTGACGGCGTCCGGCGTGCCCAGCCGTCCGCGGAGGTCGAGCCCGAGCAGGGTCAGCAGCCAGATCACGCCGAGCGTGACGTGGCCGCCGTGGAAGCCGGTCAGCACGAAGAAGGTCGAGCCGAAGAGGTTGGTCTGCAGCGTCAGCCCCTCGTGCACGAACGACGTGAACTCGTACGCCTGGAAGCCGAGGAAGATGAGGCCGAAGAAGGCCGTGCCCGCGAGCCAGAGCCGCGACTGGAACCGGTCGCCGCGCCGGACGGCGGCCAGGGCCAGCACCATCAGGAGCGACGACATGAGCAGGTCGAACGTGCTCAGCGTCGTGATCGGGAGGTTGAGGATCTCGTGCGGGTGCGGGCCCACCACGCTGCGGCCCTTGTAGGCCATGTAGGTCGCGATCAGCGTCCCGAACAGGAAGCACTCGGAGCCCAGGAACACCCACATCGCGAGCTTGCGATGGTCCACGCCCAGCCCGCCCTCCTGGCGGACGTGGGCGGGGTTGCGATGGTGCTCCAGCGCGAAGGCGAACGAGCCACCGACGAGCACGGCGGCGCCGATCAGCACGAGGGCGAGGCTCGTGAGCGCGCCGACGGCGGCGACGACGATGCCGAGCGCGATCACGATCGGCCAGTGCGACGGCGCCGGCATGTGGATGCCGTGTGGGTCCGGCGCCGCCGGCCGCGGCGTCGGCTTGCGTCCCCGGCTGTCGCCGTACTTCTCGCGCCAGAACGAGTCCCGCGAGTACACGGGCGGGATCTCGTCGAAGTCGTGCGGCGGCGGCGGCGAGGAGGTGCGCCACTCGAGGGTGCGGCCGTCCCACGGGTCGGCCCCGGCGGGAGGCCCGCGCCGGAGCGAGAGCAGGGCGTTCACGGCGAACAGGAAGACGCCAAACGCGATGCCGAAGGCGCCGACGGTCGACCAGAAGTTCCAGAAGCCCCAGCCGGTGCCGGCCGCGTAGGTGTAGATGCGGCGCGGCATGCCGATGGCGCCGAGGTAGTGCTGCGGGAAGAACGTGAGGTTGAAGCCGGCGAAGAGTACCCAGAAGCCCAGGCGCCCGAGCCGCTCGTCGAGCAGGCGGCCGGTCATCTTGGGCCACCAGTACGAGGCGCCGGCCAGGATGCCGAAGAGGCTGCCGCCGATGAGCACGTAGTGGAAGTGAGCCACCACGAAATAGGTGTCGGTCTGCTGCAGGTCCACCGGCGGCGAGGCGTGCATGACGCCCGAGAGACCGCCGATGGTGAAGAGGGCGACGAGCCCGGCCGCGTAGTGGAACGGGACGGTGGCGCGGATGGTGCCGCCCCACATCGTGGCCAGCCAGTTGAAGATCTTCACGCCGGTCGGGATGGCGATCAGCATGGTGGAGATCGCGAAGAACGCGTCGGCCACCGGGCCCATGCCGGCCGCGAACATGTGGTGGCTCCACACGCCGAAGCCGAAGAAGCCGATGAGCACGCCGGAGTAGATCATGACCTGCCCGCCGAACAGCGGCTTGCGCGAGAAGGTCGGCAGCACCTCCGAGACGATGCCGAAGGCGGGCAGGATCAGGATGTAGACCTCGGGGTGGCCGAAGATCCAGAAGAGGTGCTGCCACAGGTGCAGGTCGCCGCCGGCGGCCACGTCGTAGAAGTGGGTGCCGAAGAAGCGGTCGAACATCAGGAAGATCAGCCCCACCGTGATCGGCGGGAAGGCGAGCACGATCAGGAACTGCACGACCAGCGACATCCAGACGAACAGCGGCATGCGCATGAGCGTCATGCCCGGCGCGCGCATGTTCAGGATGGTCACGATGAAGTTCACGGCGGCCATGATCGACGAGGCGCCGAGGATCTGGAGGCTGAGCATCCAGAAGTCGATCTCCGGCCCCGGCGAGAACTGGCGCGTGGTGAGGTTGGCGTAGCCGAACCAGCCGCCGTTCGGTGGCGCGCCGACGAGGAAGCTCGCGTTCAGGAAGAGGCCGCCGAGCAGGAAGATCCAGTACGAGAGCGCGTTGAGCCGCGGGAAGGCGACGTCGCGCGCGCCGATCATGAGCGGGATCATGTAATTGAAGAACGCCGCGTTGAGCGGCATGATCGCGAGGAACACCATCGTGGTGCCGTGCATGGTGAACAGCGCGTTGAACGTCTCCGCGCCCACCACGGCGCCGTGCGGGCGCGCCAGCTGCAGGCGGATGATCAGGGCCTCGATGCCGCCGATGACCAGGAATGCGAACGCCGTCACGCCGTAGAGGATCCCGATGCGCTTGTGATCGACCGTCGTCACCCACGACCAGACGCCCGTGCCCTCGCCCGCGTGGACGAGCTCGTGCTGCCGCAGCGCGTGCGGGATCGCCATCACTTCAGTCCCGTCAGATACGCGGCGACGGCCTTCGCCTGCTCGTCCGTCAGGCCGAGGTCCGGCATCTTCACGCCCGGCTTGAGCCGCTGCGGGTCGCGCACCCACGCCGCGACGTTGTCCGGCGTGTTCGGCCACATGCCGGCCGCGAGCATGGTGCGGCCGCCGAAGTGGCTGAGGTTCGGCCCCAGCACGCCGCCCGACACGCCGGCGATCGTGTGGCAGCCGACGCACGCGCTCCTCGCGAAGATCGCCTTGCCCTCGGCGGCGAGACCGGCCGGCTCCGCCGGCGCCGCCTTCTGGCGCGCCACCCAGGCGTCGAACTCCGCGGAGGCCTGCACGATCACACGCAGGCCCATGTTGGCGTGCGAGGCGCCGCAGAACTCCGCGCACTGTCCCCAGTGCTCGCCGGGACGCTCGGGCGTGAGCACGATGCGGTTGTGGCGGCCGGGGACGACGTCGCGCTTGCCGCCGAGACGCGGCACCCAGAACGAGTGGATGACGTCGGGCCCCTCGAGATCGAGCACGACCGCGCGGCCGACGGGCAGGTGCAGCTCGTTGGCGGTGACGACGTCGAGGTCGGGATAGCGGAACTCCCACCACCACTGCCAGCCGCGCACCGTCACGCGCAGCGCGTCGCGCGGCGCGGCCACGCCCTGCGTGCGGAAGGTGAGCTGGATCGTCGGGACCGCGATCACGAGCAGCACGAGGGCCGGCACGATCGTCCAGGCGATCTCCATGAGGGTGTGGCCGCGGATCTGCGCGGGCAGCGGCGCCTCCGGCCGCGCGCGGAAGCGCACGAGAATCCAGAGAAGGACGACGAAGACGAGGAGCCCGATGACGGCGGTGATCCACGTGATGAGCGCATACAGCCAGAGGGTCGCGCGGGCGAAGTCGGAGCCGGGGACCACGGTGGACATCGGACCGTCCCATGCGCAGCCACCGACGAGCAGGACGAGCGCGGCGAGCGCGACGCGGACGACGAGCGTTCCGCTCGGAACGAGGTCCACGCCGACTGACGGTACCGCTCCCTCCGGGCCTCCGCAACCGGGGCGGACGCGCGCCGCCGCGTCCGCTACGCGGCGAGACGCAGGAGCGTGTGCAGCAGCACGTTGGCGCCGCGCTCGATGGCGTCCCAGTCGCTCATCTCGTCGACGCGGTGGCTCCGGCCGCCGCGCGACGGGATGAAGATCATGCCGGCGTCGGTGACCCCGGCGAGATTCTGGGCGTCGTGGCCGGCCGCGGAGTAGAGGCGCCGCGAGGCCAGGCCGAGGGCCGCGCACGCCGCCTCGATCGTCTCCTGCACGCGCGGCGCGCACGGCGCCGGCGTCGTGGCCGATATCGGCCGCAGCTCCACCGTGAGCCCGCGCGCCGCCGCCACCTCGCGCGCGAGCGCCTCGCAGTCGCGGGCGAGTCGCTCGAGCACGGCGGCGTCGGGGTCCCTGATCTCGTGCACCAGCTCGGCGCGGCCGGGCACGATGTTGCTGGCGCCGGGATGGACGTGCACGACGCCGAAGTTCGTGACGGCGCGTGCGCCGCCGCGGCTGATGACGAGCTCGCGCGCCTTCAGCGCGTAATCGGCCGCGCCCAGGAAGGCGTCGCGGCGGCGCTCCATCGGCGTGGTGCCGGCGTGATCGGCCTGGCCGTGGAAGACGACACGCGCGCGGCGCGCGCCGACGATGGTCTCCACCACGCCGATCGGGATGCCCGCCTCCTCGAGCCGCGCGCCCTGCTCGATGTGCAGCTCGACGTAGGCGGCGACGCCGCCGGGCGGCGCGGCGGCCTCGGGGGCGCGATGCGCGTCGAAGCCCGCGCGGCCCATGGCCTCGACGAGCCGGTCGCCGTCGACGGCGGCCATGCTCGGGATGGCCGCGGGGTCGAGGCGGCCGCAGAAGGCGCGCGAGCCGAAGAGGCTTCCGTAGCGGCCCTCCTCGTCGCTCCACGCCGCCACCGCCAGCGGCCGCGCGGGCCGTATCGCGGCCTCACGGATCGTGTGCAGGCACTCGAGCCCCGCCATCACGCCCAGCGCGCCGTCGAGGATGCCGCCCTCGGGGACGGTGTCGATGTGCGAGCCGGTGAGGACGACGGGCGCGTCGGGACTCACCCGGTCCGCGCCGAGACCGCCGAAGACGTTGCCGGCGGGATCGACCCACGTCGCGAGCCCGGCCGTTTTCGCCTCGCCGAGCAGCCACGCGCGCGCCTGCTCGTACGGCGGGCTCCAGCACATGCGCGTCACGCCGCCGCCGGGCAGCGCGCCGAAGCGCGCGAGTGCGAGCAGGCGATCTTTCAGACGCGGCAGCGACACGGACAGCACGATCCGGGAGTATATCGCCTTGACTTCGCCGCAGGGCCGTCCCTAGAATGAACCACCGTTCAGTCAGCGCCCGCTGACCTCATCCCCAGGAGGGGACTGTTGGATTTCACACTGACTCCCGATCAAGAGGCGCTGCGCGCACGCGTGCGCGCGTGGCTCACCGCTCACATCCCCGAGGACTGGAAGAAGTTCGGGCTGTCGGAGGTCCCGCGGCCCGAGGCCTATGAATTCCTGCGCAAGTGGCAGAAGACGCTGCACGACGCGGGGTTCATCGGGTTGACGTGGCCCAAGGAGTACGGCGGCCAGGGGCTGACCTTCGTCGAGGAGATTTTGCTCCACGAGGAGATGGCGCTGGCCAAGGCGCCGCCCATGCTCAACATCCTCGGCGTGGGCATGGCCGGGCCGACGATCATCGCGTACGGCACCGAGGAGCAGAAGCAGCGCTACCCGGCCAAGATCCTGTCCTGCGAGGAGATCTGGTGTCAGGGCTACTCGGAGCCGAACTCGGGCTCCGATCTCGCCTCCCTGCAGACGCGCGCCGTCAAGGACGGCGAGTACTGGGTGATCAACGGGCAGAAGGTGTGGACCTCGCTCGCCCACGTCGCCGACTACATGATGCTGCTCGCCCGCACCGATCCCGCCGCGCCCAAGCACAAGGGCATCACCTATTTCCTGCTCGACATGAAATTGCCGGGCGTGACCGTCAAGCCGCTCAGGCAGATCACCGGTGACGCGGAGTTCAACGAGGTCTTCTTCGACAACGTCCGCGTGCACGAGAGCCAGGTCCTGGGCGGCGTCAACAACGGCTGGGCGGTGGGCCTCACCACGCTGATGTACGAGCGGCTCGCGCTCGGCTTCGGTCTTCAGGTGAGGCTGCGCATCACGCTGCAGTCGCTCGTCGACATGGCCAAGCGCATCGAGAAGAACGGCCGCGCGATCACCAAGGACCCCGTGATGCGGCAGAAGCTCGCCGCCCTCTGGATCGACACCGAGGCGCTCAAGTACACCGGCGCCCGCGCCGTCACGAAGCTGCTGCGGGGCGAGCTGCCGGGGCCCGAGGCCTCGACGGGCAAGATGGGCTGGGTCGAGACTCACCAGCGCCTGCAAGAGCTGGCCATGGAGATCCAGGGGCCGTACGCGATGCTCGCGCGCGGAGCGGACGCCGCCGTCGACAGCGGGGTGTGGCAGTATTCGTTCCTCCGGTCGCGCGCCAACTCGATCGAGGGCGGCACGACCGAGATCCAGAAGAACATCATCGGCGAGCGCGTGCTCGGGCTGCCGAAGGGCTAGGAAACTCGCGTGATCGAGGCGCGCCACGGCTTTGCCGGGGCGTGCCGAGCGCTGGGGGGTGTGGGGGGCCATTTCGGGGCCCCCCACCCAGGAGAGACGCATGGACTTCGGGTTCAACGCCGACCAGGAGATGCTTCGGGCGACCGCGCGGAAGTTCCTCGAGAACGAGTGCACGTCCGAGTTCGTCCGCGCCCGCATGGCCGAGGACGCGGGCTTCACTCCGGAGTTCTGGACCAAGCTCGCCGAGCAGGGCTGGCTGGGCCTCGTCTATCCCGAAGCCTACGGCGGCGCCGGGCTCGGCTTCGTCGACCTCACCGTGCTGATGGAGGAGATGGGGCGCGCGGTCATGCCGGGCCCGTTCTTCTCGACGCTGCTGGGCGGCCTGGCAATTCTGGAGGCCGGCTCCGACGCGCAGAAGAAGGAGTGGATCACGAAGGTGGCCGAGGGCGAGGCGCGCGTGACGCTGGCGTGGACCGAGCCGAGCGCGCGCTGGGACGCCGCCGGGATCACGACGGCGGCCAAGGCCAGCGCCGGCGGCTTCACGCTGTCGGGCACCAAGCTGTTCGTCCCCGACGCGCACGTCGCCGAGGCGCTCGTGGTGGCTGCGCGCACGCGCGAGGGCAAGAACGCGGACGACGGCGTGAGCCTCTTCCTGGTGCCCAAGGGCACGAAGGGCCTGTCGGTGAAGCTGCTGCCGACGATGGACCAGACGCGCAAGCTCTGCGAGGTGAAGCTGAACGACGTCAGCGTGCCCGCGGGCGCGCTGCTCGGTCAGAAGGACGGCGGATGGGCGCCGCTGGCCCGCGTCCTCGAGCGCGCCACCGTCGCGCTCTGCGCGGAGATGTGCGGGGGCGCGCAGAAGGTCCTCGACATGACCACGGAATACGCGAAGATCCGCATCGCGTTCGGCAAGCCGATCGGCTCGTACCAGGGCGTGAAGCACAAGGCGGCCGACATGCTCGTGGACGTCGAGAACGCCAAGTCGCTGACCTACTACGCGGCATGGGCGGTGGACGAGAACGTCCCCGAGGCGGCGCTGGCGGCGTCGATGGCGAAGGCGTACACCTCGGACGCGTTCCGCAAGGTGTCCGGCGCCGGCATCCAGCTGCACGGCGGCATCGGCTTCACCTGGGAGCACGACCTGCACCTCTATTTCAAGCGCGCGAAGTCCTCGGAGGCGACCTTCGGGGACGCGACGTACCACCGCGAGCGCGTCGCCCAGCTGATCAGCTTGTAGTTACAGTCGCTCGAGCGTCTCCACGGTGCGCTCGTTCTTCACGTCGCCCGTGTTGAGCGTGCCCTTCGGCTCGAGCAGGACCACGTGGACCTCGTCGGTGAGCGCCTTCGGGCAGTGCTCGACGCCGCGCGGCACGATGATGAGCTGACCCGGCCCCACCTCGCGGTCGCCGTCGCGCAATTGCATCCGCAGCCGCCCCGCGACGACCAAAAATAGCTCGTCCTCCGCGTCGTGGTGGTGCCAGACGAACTCCCCGCGCAGCTTCACCACCTTCACGTGCATGTCGTTGACGTCGCCGACGATCTTCGGCGACCAGGCGTCCGTGAACCGCCCGAACGTCTCGGCGAGATCCACCACGCGCATGGCGCACCTCCAAGCATCGAGTATAAGTAGTCAATGGCCGACGCCGCCCCCGCCCCCGCCGAGCCCCGGCCGGCCGCCTCCGTGATCATTGTGCGCGACGCGCCGCCGGGGGCGCCCGAGCCGATCGAGGTCTACATGGTCCGCCGCCAGCGGAGCATGAAGTTCCTGGGCGGCTTCTACGCCTTCCCCGGCGGCAAGGTCGATCCCGGCGATGCCGCGTCCACCCTGCTCGCCGGGTGCCTTGGGCTCGACGCGGCGCGCGCCGCGCAGTGCTTCCCCGCGCACGGCGCGCTGCCGCCGCTGGCGTTCTGGGTCACGGCCGTGCGCGAGCTGCTGGAGGAGAGCGGCGTGCTGCTCGCCTGCGACGGCGGCGGCGGCGTCGTCGATCCGCGCGAGCCGCGCGTCGGCGCCCGGGCCGACACCGCGCGACAGGCGCTCGTCGGGAACGGCGCGGACTTCGGCGCGCTGCTCGCCGAGGCCGGCTGGCGGTGCGACCTGCGACCGCTCCGCTACCTCTCGCACTTCGTGACGCCGAAGACGAGCCCGATCCGCTTCACCGCGCGCTTCTTCCTCTGCCGGCTGCCGCCGGGCCAGGCGCCGCGGCTCTACACGGAGGAGACGTCGGAGGGCTTCTGGATCCATCCGGGAGACGGCTACCGGCGCTTTCTCGCTCACGAGATGGCGATGGCGGAGCCCGCCGAGTACGGCCTCGCCTACATCGCGCAGTTCCGCTCGGTGAGCGAGCTGTGGGCGGCGTGTGACGACAACCGCGAGAAGTTCACGGGGGTCGTCGACCGCATCGAGTTCCAATTCTGGAAGGACTTCGACTGGAAGGCGGAGCGATGGAATCGCTGACGAGGTTTCGCGCCGTCGCGCTGACGGTGCCGTTCGCGCTCGCGCTCTGGCTGCTCATGTTCTTCGCCGCCGGCTACGGCCGTGGCATCTACCTGCCCTTCGTCGTCTTCTACGCGCCGTTGCTGGTCGTCAGCTCGATCGGGTGGCTGACGTTCTTCGTCGCTCCCGCGCTGCATCTCGTGTACGCGGCGGTGGCGGACGTCGTCCGCGCCGGCGTGCTCTCCACGCGCTACCTGCTGGCGCTGGGGCTCGCGCACTACGCCGCCGTCGCCTACGTCGGGCTCGCCACCGCCGACGGCCGCGACGCCTTGTTCGACGCCGAACCCGTCCGCTGGCGCGCGGCCGGCGCCTGGGTCGCGCTCGGGCTCGCCCTCTTCATCGTCTGGCAGGTGGTGCTCGCGCGCGTCGTCCGGCGCCGCCCGCCGATGGTATCGTGACGGGCCACACGGCCATGGCCAACGCGGTGCCCGCCTTCCTCGACGACCACGTCGCCGCCGGCGGCGGCGCGCGTCCCGCCGTGGTGACGGCCGACGGGCCGACCACGTATGGCGAGCTGCGGGCGCTGGCCTGCCGCACCGGCAACGCGCTGCGCGGCCTCGGCGTCGAGAGCGGACAGCGCGTGGCGCTGCTGCTGCCCGACGGCCTCGGGTGGACCGCGGTGTTCTTCGGCGCACTGCGGATCGGCGCCGTCGCCGTTCCGCTGAACACGCGGCTCGGCGCCGCCGACTGGGCGGCCATGCTCGCCGACAGCGCCGCGCGCGTGCTCGTCACCGATCCGGCGCTGCTGGCTGACCTGGCGCCGAGGCTCGGCGACTTGCCGTGCCTCGCGCACGTGATCGTGGCGGGCGGGGGCGCGGCCACGGGTCTCGAGGCGTTGCAGGCGCGCGCGTCCGACGCGCTGCCGGCCGAGGCCGTCGACGGTGACGCCATGGCCTTCTGGCTCTACACGTCGGGCACGACCGGCGGGCCCAAGGCGGCCATCCACCGGCACCGCGACCTGCTCGCCTGCCGGCATTACGGGATCGACGTGCTGGGCGCGACCGAGGAGGATCGAACGTTCGCCACCTCCAAGCTCTTCTTCGCCTACGCCCTCGGCAACGCGCTGCTGGTCCCCCTCTTCGTCGGCGCCCGCACGTTTCTCGATCCGCGCTGGGCCGAGCCCGACGCCGTGGCGCGCAGCGTGACCGCGTTCCGGCCGACCCTGTTCTTCTCGGTGCCGACGTTCTATGCGCGGATGCTGCGCGCCGAGCTGCCGCCCGACACCTTCCGCTCGGTGCGCGCGTGCGTGTCGGCCGGCGAGCGCCTGCCGGTGGACGTGTACGAGAGCTGGCGAGCGCGTTTCGGCGTCGAGATCCTCGACGGGCTCGGCGCGACGGAGACGATCTTCATGGTGCTCTCCAACCGGCCCGGCGCCAGCCGCGGGGGCTCGGCGGGCAGGCCGGTGCCGGGCACCGAGGTGCTCCTGCTCGACGCCGAGGGCCGGGCGGTGCCCGACGGCACCGCGGGCGTGCTGCACGTCCGCACGCCGTCGGCGAGCCCCGGCTACTGGAACCACCCCGACCACACGCGCCGCACCTTCGTCGACGGCTGGTTCAGGACGGGCGACCTGCTCACGCGCGACGCCGACGGCTTCTATCATCACCAGGGCCGCGCGGACGACGTCTTCAAGGTGGCCGGGCAGTGGGTGACGCCGGCCGACGTCGAGCGCGTGCTGCTCGCGCACCCGGCCGTGGCCGAGGCCGCCGTCGTCGGCGCCGCCGAGTCGGGCGGGCTCGTCAAGCCGTTCGCGTTCGTCGTGGCCAGGAACGACGCGCGCGGCGAGCGGCTGGCAGACGAGCTGACGGCGCTCGCCGCCGAGCGGCTGCCGCCGCACCAGCGGCCGCGGCGCATCGCGCTGGTGGACGAGTTGCCGCGTACGGCCACGGGCAAGCTCCAGCGGTTCGTGCTGCGCGATCGCGTGGAGCGTACGTACCCCCAGGGGGGGCACAAGTGACGGTCCAGCACGCGACGACGATCCAGGTCCGCTGGAGCGACGTCGATCTCGCCGGCATCGCCTTCTACCCGCGCTTCTTCGAGTGGTACGACTTCGGCTGCGAGACGCTGTTCGCCGCGCTGGGGCTGGCCTGGCCGGAGGCGTTCCCGAAGTACGAGATCGTCGGCGTGCCGATCGTCGAATCGGGCTCGAGGTTCGCCTCCCCCGTCCGCTACGGCGACGTGCTCACCATCCGCTCCGCCGTCGCGTGGGTGAAAGCCACGACGTTCCGCATGGAGCACACGATTTCCGTCGGCGAGCGGCTCTGCGCCACGGGCTTCGAGGTCCGCGCCTGGGTGGCGCGGTCCCCGCTGCCGGGCGCGCGGCTGTCCGCCAAGCCGATTCCAGACGAGGTTGTCCGCAAGCTCAAGGGAGGATCCGCGTGAAACCAGAAGTCGTCTTCACGAAGGCGGCGCCGAAGACGGGATTCTCGGAGGGCACGGAGTCGCCGATCGCGCAGGGCGTGAAGTGCGGCGACTTCGTCTTCGTGTCGGGGCAGGGCCCGCTCGATCCCGTCACCAGGCAGGTCGTCTCCGACGACCTCGCCGAGCAGACGCGCGTGACCCTCGACAACGTCACCAGGGTGCTCGAGGCCGCGGGCACCTCGCTGGCCAACGTCGTGAAGGTGGGCGTCTTCCTGCGCGACATGAGGGACTTCGACACCTTCAACACGGTGTTCCGCGAGTACTTCAAGGGCGTGCAGCCGGCGCGCACCACGGTGGCAGTGCGAGGTGAGCGACGCCTCGGCGCGAGCCGAGCGGTGAAATCGTTCGGAGGGCGGCCCCGCGCAAGGGCGTGAACGTCGAGATCGACGCCATCGCCGTGATACCACATGGCAGTGCGAGGTGAGCGACGCCTCGGCGCGAGCCGAGCGGTGAAATGGCTCGGAGGATAACTATGGGGCTCGCCGGCGTCTACCTCTCCGTCCACACGCCCCGCTACTGCACCTACGACGCCGCGTTCGCGGGCAAGCTCGCGCATCCGAACTTCCAGGCGGTGCGCGACGGGATGGTGGCGCAGGGGCGGCACGTGGCCGCGCTCACGCCCGACGTCATCGTCATCAACTCCTGCCACCTGGTCGCGACGTTCCCCACCGTCGTCGACGGCACGCCACGCCACGAGGGCGTGCTCACCGCGCAGGAGGCGCCGGAGCTGATCCACGGCGTCGCCTACGATTTTCCCGGCGACTTCGAGCTGGCGGCCGCGATGATCGAGGGCGGCCGCGCGGCGGGCCTGCCGTGCACGCTCGCCAACGACGTGCACTACCCGCTCGACTACGGAACGGTCATGCCCCTCGTGTGTTACCTCGACCGGGCGCAGCGGATCGCGGCGGTGCCGGTGTCGGTGTGCCTCTCCGCCGATCTGGGCGAGAGCTTCGCGTGGGGCCGGCACATCGCGCGCGCGGCGGCGGCGCTCGGGCGGCGCGCGGCGTTCGTGGCCAGCGGCAGCGTGTCGCACAAGCTCGTGCGCGGCCCCGAGCGCTGGCCGGGCGCGGCGGAACAGGAGCTCGATCACCGCCTCGCGCGGCTGCTCGCCGACGGGGACTACGACAAGGCCTGGGCGTGGCTGCCGGAGTACGCGGAGGCGGCCGAGCCCGAGATGGGCGGGCGTCACCTCGCGATGATGCTCGGCGCGCTGATCGAGACGGGCCGTCGGTTCGAGGCCACCGTGCACGCGTACGGTCCCTCGTCCGGCAGCGGCAACTACGTCATTTCGATGGCCGCGGCCTAGCCGGATCACCCGCCGCGGTCACGACAGGCGCGGCCCGGCCGCGTGCCGGTCACCAGCCGGCTCTCGCCCGATATTCCGCGGGCGAGAGACCCTCTTGAAGAGCGCGCGAGAATTTACTATGTCGGGCTGGACACGACGCAACGACGCTCGCCCACGCCTCAACGATCGGAGACAACAATGCTCGCACTTCTCTTCTCGGCCATCGTGCTGCTGTCACTGACGCTCACCTCGACGGCGGCCTCCGCGCTGCCGACATGCGTCGAGCTCGGCAGCGATCCGGCGTTCGGTCTGGTCGGCAATCCCGACCTGAGCGGGGTGTCGACCAGTCTCGTTCCCGCCGCAGGGCCCAACGCGGCCTACTGTCAGATCAACATCACCGTCTCCAGCGAATCGGGCGAAGCCTTTGGATATTTGCCGGGCCAGTCGGAGCACATCAGGGTCCGCGTGGGACTTCCCCTCAGTCTCGCGGACGGCGGAACGGGCGGCGTGCAAGGAGCCTGGAACGGCAAACAGCGGGACCTGGGCGGCGGCGGCTATGTCGGCTCGGTCGGCGGTGTCACGGCTGCGACCAACCTCCGCTACGTCGGCACGTCGACCGACACAGGGCATTCCACCCCTGGAGGCTCGTTTGCGCTCAATCCCGACAACACGCTGAATTGGGGGCTGATCAAGGACTTCGCGCAAGACGGCATTCACGCGCAGCACGTCTGGGGCACGGCCATCGCCAAGACGTATTACGGCAGCGCCCCGACCCGTCGATACTGGACGGGCTGCTCGACAGGTGGGCGGCAGGGTCATCAGCAGGCGCAGACGTTCCCGAAGGACTACGACGGCATCCTCGCCGGCGCGCCGGCCTTCAACTGGGACCGCTTCATTCCCGCAGAGCTCTGGCCCCAGATCGTGATGTTCCAGGACCTCGGCGGCCCCATCTCGACGGCCAAGCTCACGGCGGTGACCAACGCCGCCATCGCCGCCTGCGATGCCCTCGATGGCATCGTGGACGGGATCGTTCAAGATCCTCGTCGCTGCCATTACGATGCCACGGCGTTCGTCTGCACCGGCGCCGTGGGAGACCCGGCGAACTGCCTCACGCCGGCGGAAGCGGCGGCGGTCAACAAAATCTGGAACGGACCGGTGAACGCCAAGGGCGAGAAGATCTGGTTCGGGCTCGAGCGCGGCGCGTCACTGAGCGGCCTGGCGGGCACGAACCCGTTCTCGATCACCGTCGACCACTTCCGATACTGGATCAAGCAGGATCCGACCTTCGACTGGCACACGGTGACGGAGGCCTCGTTCGTCAACGACTTTGCGACCTCCCAGGCCCTCTTCCACGACGCCATCGGCACCGACCAGGCGAACCTCCACGCGTTTCGCAGTGGCGGCGGCAAGATGATCATGTATCACGGGCTGTTCGACCAGCTGATCTTCCCGCGCGGCAGCTACGACTACTACAATCGCGCCGCCGAGAAGATGAAGGGGTCGGGCCCCAAGCCGACGTCCGCGGCGGGAGGTATGGCGGCTCTTCAGGAGTTCTACCGCTTCTTCCCGTATCCGAATAACGCCCATTGTGGCGGCGGCACGGGGCCGCAGATCGACACGAACGTGCTGTTCGACGCCCTGGTCAACTGGGTCGAGCACGGGATCGCGCCCGACTACGTCGTCGCCACACAGAATCTCGGCGGCGGCGCCGTCCGCACGCGCAAGATCTGCAAATATCCCGACGTGCTCGTGCGCAACGGCACCGGGAGCACGGACAATGAGGCCAGCTTCCACTGTGAGGTGCACCTGCAAGACGATCCGGCGCTCCTCGGAGCGGGTGTCCTGGGCAAGCCGTAGGCGCGACTCGTCCTCGGACGGGCCTCTCGATCGACGGTGAGGTGCGCCACACGGCGCACCTCCACCCGCCCACCCGCGCTCATTCAGACCTGGGGCAGCGGCAACTCCGTCGTCTCGATGGCGTGCTAGAATCCCGGCGCCTGCCGGCCGCGAGCATCCGAACGACGCAGTGGCCCGGCATGAGACGGACCAAGGAGGTCACCGTGCGCCAACTGAGAATCGTCCTGGTTCTCTTGCTCATCGTCGGCCTGTTCGCGGGCCAGGCCGTCCTCGCCGCCGAGCCCGTCAAGATCGGGTTCATCACCTCGCTGTCGGGCCCGGCCGGCATCATCGGCAAGCACATGAAGGACTCGGTCGAGCTGGCGCTCGAGCACCTGGGCCGCAAGGTCGGCGGACTCGACGTCGAGGTCATCTACGGCGACGACCAGCGCAAGCCCGACGTCGGCAAGCAGCTCGCCGACGAGATGCTCAAGAAGCACAAGGTCAACTTCGTGAGCGGCATCATCTGGTCCAACGTCATGCTCGCGGTGGCGCCCACCGTGACGGGGGCGGGGACGATCATGGTCGGCACGAACGCCGGGCCGCACGAGCTCGCGGGCAAGATGTGCAGCGAGCTCTACTTCACGACGTCGTGGCAGAACGACCAGACGCCGGAGGCGATGGGCAAGTACATGCAGGACCAGGGCCTCACCGACGTCTACGCCATGGCGCCCAATTACGCCGCGGGCAAGGACATGGTCAGCGGCTTCAAGCGCTACTTCAAAGGCCGCGTCGTGGATGAGGTCTACACCAAGCTCGGCCAGCAGGACTACCAGGCCGAGATCAGCCAGCTCCGCGGCAAGAACCCCAAGGCCGTGTTCGTGTTCTACCCGGGCGACATGGGCATCCAGTTCCTCAAGCAGTACGCCCAGGCCGGGCTGCGCGAGCAGATCCCGCTCTACTCGGTGTACACCGTCGACGAGATCTCGCTCCCCGCCGTCGGCGAGGCCGCGCTCGGCAACTACGAGACGCGCTACTGGAGCCCCGACCTCAAGAACGAGGCGAACGCGAAGTACGTGGGCGACTTCAAGAAGAAGTTCGGGTACACGCCCTCGTTCTACGGCGCCCAGAGCTACGACGGCATCCTCCTGATCGACTCCGCCGTGCGCGCCGTCAGGGGAGACCTCGGCAACAAGAAGGGGATGGTCGCGGCCATGCGCAAGGCCGACTTCCGCTCGACGCGCGGCAAGTTCAGCTTCAACGTCAACCACACCCCGATCCAGAACTTCTATCTGTTGCGGGCAGTGAAGGGCGCGGGCGGGGACATGGAGATGCAGATCCAGAAGACCGTCTTCGAGAACCACAAGGACGCCTACTACCAAGAGTGTCCGATGAAGTGGTAGGCGTACCGGCCCGTTGAACTGGCTTCTCGTCGTCGAGCAATGCCTCAACGGGCTGCAGTTCGGCGTGATGCTGTTCCTGATGGCGGCCGGGCTCACGCTGGTCTTCGGGATCATGAACCTCGTCAACCTCGCGCACGGCTCGCTCTACATGGTCGGCGCCTACCTGGCCACCGCGGCCTTCAACCGGACCGGCTCGTTCCTGGCCGCGGTGGCGTTCGCGCTCACGGCCACGCTGGCCATCGGCATGCTGGTGGAGGTGATCGCGCTCCGCACCCTCTACGAGCGCGATCACCTGGACCAGGTCCTCGCCACCTTCGGCCTGATCCTCTTCTTCAACGAGGCCGTGGCCATCGTCTGGGGGCGCGCGGCGCTGTTCACCGCGGTGCCGCGCGCGCTGTCCGGCCACCTCCAGGTGCTGCCGGGCATCCCGTACCCCGCCTACCGCGCGGTCATCATCCTGGTGGGCCTGGCCGTCGCCCTGCTGCTGTACGTCGTGGTGAGCCGCACCCGGCTCGGCATGCTGATCCGCGCCGGCGCCAGCAACCGCACGATGGTGGGCGCGCTGGGCGTGAACATCCGCCTGCTCTACACGGTGGTCTTCGGCTTCGGCGCCGCGCTCGCCGCGCTCGGCGGCGCCATGGCCGGTCCGATCTACTCGGTGCTGCCGGGCATGGGCGAGGAGATCCTCATCCAGGTCTTCGTCGTCATCGTCATCGGCGGCATCGGCTCGATCCGCGGCGCGCTGGTGGGCGCGGTGGTCGTGGGCATGGTGGACACGCTCGGCCGGGCCTTCCTCAAGCCGATGCTGAGCACCGTCCTCGGCCCCTCCGCCGCCGACAACGCGGGGCCGGCGCTCGCCTCGATGCTGATCTACATCCTGATGGCGGCCGTGCTCTTCTTCCGCCCCCAGGGGCTGTTCCCGGCCGTCCGCAGCTGATGCGCTCCGCGCGCGCGCTCACGCTCCTCGCCGGCTTCCTGGTCCTCGGCCTCGTCCCGGTGGTGGCCGCGCTCGCCAATCAGCCCTTCTATCTGGACCTGTTCCGGCGGATCATGATCTTCGCCATCGCCGCCGTCAGCCTCGATCTCATCCTGGGCTTCGGCGGCATGGTCAGCTTCGGCCACGCGGCGTACCTGGGCATCGGGGCCTACGCCGTCGCGATCCCGGCCTTCTACGGGATCCACAGCGGCCTCGTCCAGTGGCCGCTCGCGCTGGCGCTGTCGGGGCTGGCGGCGCTGGCGATCGGCGCCGTCTCGCTGCGGACGAGCGGCGTGTCGTTCATCATGATCACGCTCGCCTTCGCCCAGATGCTGTACTACCTCGGCATCTCCATCAACGCGTGGGGCGCCGACGACGGGATGCGGCTGGCGCGACGCAGCCAGTTCGGCGGCGTCGTGGACCTGGCGAACGCCTACGTCTTCTACTACGTCGTCTTCGGCGTGCTCGTCGCGCTGCTCTGGCTCGGCCATCGCCTCATCCACGCGCGCTTCGGCGTCGTGATCCGCGCCGCCAAGTCCAACGAGCCGCGCATGCGCGCCATCGGGTTCGCGACGTTCCGCTACAAGCTGGCCGCGTTCGTGATCGCGGGCGCCGGGGGCGGGCTGGCCGGCGCGCTGCTGACCAACCAGACGGAGTACCTGACGCCCAGCTACATGCACTGGACACGCTCGGGCGACATCATGGTGATGGTGATCCTCGGCGGCATGGGCACGCTGTACGGCCCCGTGCTCGGCGCCGTCGCCTTCCTGCTGCTGGAGGACATCCTCTCAGCGTGGACGGTGCACTGGCAGGTCGTCCTGGGGCCGCTGCTCGTCCTGGTCGTCCTCTACGCGCGCCGCGGCCTCTATGGCCTGCTGCCCGGCGCGGGCGCGCGCGATGGCTGAGCCGCTGCTGGCGGTGCGGGGCCTCACCAAGCGCTTCGGCGGCCTCGTGGCCACCGACAGGGTGGACCTCGAGGTGGCGGACGGCGAGACGCTGGCCGTCATCGGGCCGAACGGCGCGGGCAAGACGACGCTGATCGGCCAGCTCTCCGGCGACCTCGTCCCCGACGCCGGCACGATCCGCTTCGCCGGCGAGGACGTCACGGCGCTGCCGGCGCCGACCCGCTCGCAGCGCGGCCTGGCGCGCTCGTTCCAGATCACGAGCATCTTTCCGGAGTTCACCGCGCTCGACAATGTCGCGCTGGCCGTGCAGGCCCACGCCGGACACAGCTTCCGCTTCTGGACGCCGGCCAGGGCGGAGCGGGCGCTGCGCGAGCCGGCCCGCGCGACGCTCGAGCAGGTCGGGTTGGGCGCGCGCGCCGCCGTCGCGGCGGGGACGCTCGCCCACGGCGAGCAGCGGCAGCTCGAGATCGCCATGGCGCTGGCCACGCGCCCGCGGCTGCTGCTCCTCGACGAGCCCGTCGCCGGCATGGGAGCCGACGAGTCGCAGCGCATGGTGCAGCTGCTGCGCGCGCTGCGCGGCCACCACACGATCGTCCTGGTCGAGCACGATATGGACGTCGTCTTCGCGCTGGCCGACCGGATCAGCGTGATGGTCTACGGCCGCGTCATCGCCAGCGGCGCCCCGGAGGCGATCCGCGCCAACGCCGAGGTCCGCCGCGCCTACCTCGGCGAGGAGATCCCGGCGTGACGCTGCGGCTCGAGGGCATCGAGGCCGCCTACGGCCTCAGCCAGGTCCTGTTCGGCATCAGCCTCGAGGTCCCCTCCGGCCGGCTCGTGACCCTGCTCGGCCGCAACGGCATGGGCAAGACGACCACCGTCCGCGCGGTGATGGGCATCGTGCCGATCCAGGCCGGACGCGTCCACTTCGACGGACGCGCGCTGCACGGCCTGCCGCCGTACCGCGTGGCCCGGGCCGGCCTGGGGGTCGTGCCCGAGGGCCGCCAGGTGTTCCCGAACCTCACCGTCCGCGAGAACCTCGTCGCCACGGCCGCCAACCGGCGCCGGGCGGCCGAGCCGTGGAGCGTGGAGCGGGTGTTCGGCCTGTTTCCCCATCTGGCGGCCCGGGCCCGCAGCCTGGGCGGCACGCTGTCCGGCGGCGAGCAACAGATGCTCTCCATCGGTCGCGCCCTCATGACGAACCCCGCGCTGCTGATCCTCGACGAGGCCACCGAGGGGCTGGCGCCGCTCGTCCGGGCCGAGATCTGGGGCTGCCTCGAGCGCCTCAAGCAGAGCGGCCTGTCGATTCTGCTGATCGACAAGCACGTCGAGGCCGTGACCCGGCTGGCCGATCATCACTACGTCCTCGAGAAGGGGCGGGTGGTGTGGGACGGCACCTCGGTCGAGCTGCGGGCGCGTCCGGACGTCCAGCATCGCTACCTCGGCGTATGATCGAGCGCTGATGGCCGCGCGCGTGACCGAGGAGCGCCACGGGTCCCCCGGGGCGCTCCGAGCGTTGGGGGGTGTGGGGGGCCATGTCGTGGCCCCTCACGTGGACTGATGGCCGCGCCCTTTCCGACCACCGCCACGCCGAGCGACCTCGTCGGTCGCGTGCTGGGACTCAATCCGGGGATGATGACGGGTCCCGGCACCAATACCTACCTCCTCGGCCGCCGCGATCCGATCCTCATCGACACCGGCGCCGGCGTGCCCGACTACGTGCCGCTCCTCGAGCACTATCTCGGCGAGCGCGGCTGGACGCAGCCGTCGCGCGTCATCCTGACCCACCGCCATCGCGACCACCTCGGGGGCGTCGCCTCGCTGCGCGCGCGCTTCAAGGGCCTGCGCGTGTCGAAGATGCGCCACAAGGACGCGGATCTACCCGAGCCGATCGACGACCTGCGCGCCGGCGAGACGGTGCACGGCGAGGGGGTGACCCTCGTCCCCGTCTACACGCCGGGTCACGCCTCCGACCACCTCTGCTACTACCTCGTCGAGGAGAAAGCGCTCTTCACGGGCGACGTGATCCTCGGCGGCTCCACGACCGTGATCCCCTCCGACGACGGCGACCTGGTCGACTATCTCGACTCGCTGCGGCGGCTGCAGAAGATGGACGTACGGCGCATCTATCCCGCGCACGGCCCCGTCATCGAGGACGGCCCCGCGAAGATCGCCGAGTACCTGGAGCACCGGATGCTGCGCGAGCGGCAGATCCTCGAGGCGCTCGCCGACGGCGTCGAGACGATTCCCGCGATCGTCGCGCGGATCTACGTGGACGTGGCGCCGGCGCTGCACCCGGCGGCGGCGCTCTCGGTGGAGTCACATCTCAAAAAGCTCGCGCGCGAGGGCCGCGCGCACGAGGACAAGCAGCCCGACCGCCCGTCGCGCTGGAGGCGTTAGTCGCGGGCGGAGGTCACGGCCTGGAGGTGGGCTAGGGCCTGCGTCTCGAAGACCGCGATCGAGTAGCCGAACGCCGAGTGGCGCTTCAGCCGGCCGAAGTACTCCACCATCTTCGCAAGGCCGTGCCGCTCGATGAGGTAGTCGGCCAGCAGGAAGGTCAGGTGGTATGTCTCGACCGAGCCCTCACGCTGGTGGCGCAGCGTGAAGTCGCGCGGCGAGCCCAGGGTGCTCAAGGTCCAGCCGCCCGTGCGCGAAGGCCGGCTGTCGCTGCACGCGCACGAGGGCCAGCCGGCGGTGCATCTGCAGCGAGCCCTCGTCGAGGCGCTCGAGCGCCTGGAACGCGACGCGCTCCGCCATTCCCTCCGCCAGCCATTGCTCGGCGCGCCCCTCGCCCCCTGCCAGCTCGAACTGGGCGACGTGTGTGAGCTCGTGCGCGATGAGACGCAGCCACTCGCGGCCGCCTCCGGCCAGCCGCCCGTTGAGCAGCGCGCGTCCAGGCCGGGCGATGCCGATCGCGAACGCCGCCAGCTTGTTCGCGCCCTCCTCGCCCATGGCCGCGTCCTGCACGAGCCCCCGGCGAAATGCCTCGCGCGTGGTGTAGACGTGCACGCGCGTGCCCGCCGGCAGCGGCAGCCCGAGGTCGTGCGTGAGGACGTCCACGACGCGCTCGATGCCGCCCGTGCGCGGGCCCCCGATCACCTGCACCCCGGCCGTGGTGCCAGCCACGCCAGCGGCGGCCGTGCTCGAGGCCACGCGCGCGGCGCCGCCGCCCAGCAGGAGCAGGGTGGCGGCGGCGAGCGCCAGGGGCGGACCGAGACGGCTCAATTGAACCATCCCGCGCGGTGGAGCTCGCCGCGCACGCGCTCGACGTTCGCGATCTCACGCCGGATGCGGGAGGTCTCGGGCCCCTCGTGCGACGCGTGATGAAGGCGTCGCAGGATGAGCGCGACCCTCAGATACGGAAGCTGCCAGCCGGCGACTCGACGATTCACGCCCCGGTCAAGGGCAACGTCGCTGCCAGACCTGACGCGCGCCAAGTCCGCGTCGTTGCGAGCGCTCTTGCGGCGGCCCGGGGAGCGCCCGGGCATTTCTCCGCGGAGTCGGTCAGTTTTTCCCGCGGGCGCGCGCGGCGTCGACGACGGCGGTAAACAGTGCGCGCGCGGCCGCGTCGTGGCCGACGAGGTCTTCGGGATGCCACTGCACGGCGACGACGAAGCGCCGCTGATCGGCGTGCTCGAGCGCCTCGATCACGTTGTCGGGCGCCCACCCGACCTCCCTCAGGTCGCGCCCGAGGCGGTGAACCGACTGGTGGTGGAAGCTGTTCACGCGAAGCTCGGAGACTCCGACGATGGAGCCGATCCGCGTGTGTTCCGTCTGCAGCTTCACGTCGTGGGTGGCGAGGTGGCGCCGGTCGGGCTGGCTATGCTGGACCTTGTCGCCGAACACGTCGGGCACGTGCTGGTGCAGCGTGCCGCCGAGCGCGACGTTCAGCACCTGCAGCCCGCGACAGATCGCGAACACCGGCACGTCGTCGCGCAGCGCGCGGTCGACCAGCTCCAGCTCGAGCCCGTCGCGGTCGGCGGAGACGAGCGTGGTCTTGGGATGCGCGGCCTCGCCGAACCGCGAGGGCTCGACGTCGCCGCCGCCCGTCAGGACGAGCCCGTCGAGCCGCGCCCAGAGCGCCTCGCGGGCCGCCGGCGAGAGCTGCGGCGCCAGCAAGATGGGGACGCCGCCCGCCTGCTCGACGGCGCGCAGGTACGCGGCGTTGACGTAGGCGCGCTCCGGGTACTCGTCGACGGTGACGGAGGTCGAGACACCGATCAGGGGCGCGGGCACGAAGCGAGCGTAGCATGCCCGCGCGCGGTATCATCGCGGCCATGAGCCTCGACTCCGTCTCGTCGCAGCAGAGCACGCCCGCGTACCGCCCGACCGCCACCGTCCAGGCCATCGGCTCCCGGTGGGGCGTGGCCGCCGGCCACGCGCTCGCCGCCGAGGCGGCCGCGCACGTGCTCGGCGCCGGCGGCAACGCGATCGACGCGGGCGTCGCCGCGGGTATCTGCCTGGGCGTCGTTCACTGCGACATGGTCAGCGTCGCCGGCGTGGCGCCGATCCTCGTGCACCTCGCGCGCACGGGCGAGACGTTCCAGGTGTCGGGCGTGGGGCCCTACCCGGGCGCCTCGACGCTGGAGTACTTCCGCGGCCTCGGCAACCAGATCCCGCCCGGCCTGCCCCGCACCGTGGTTCCCGCGGCGCCGGCGGCGTGGTGCGCGGCGCTCGAGCGCTGGGGGACGATGTCGTTCGCCGACGTCGCGAGGGCGGCCACCGAGCACGCCGGCCGCGGCTTCCCGGTGTCGAGCTTCTCCGCGTTCCAGATGACGGCCAACGCCGACAAGTACCGCCGCTGGCCGACCTCGACGGCGCTCTACCTGAACAACGGACGGCCGTTCCGCATGGGCGAGCGGCTCGTGCAGGCCGAGCTGGCCGAGACGCTGTCGCGCATGGCGCGCGCGGAGGCGAGGGAGGGCGGCAGCCGCGCCGCCGGCGTGCGCGCCGCCCGCGACGAGTTCTACCGGGGCGAGACCGCCGCGCGCATCGCGGAGTTCCACCGCGCGGAGAAGGGCCCGCTGACGGCCGAGGATCTCGCGAGCTTCGAGGTCGAGGTCGAGCGCGCGATCGTCGGCACCTACGGTCCCTGGCAGGTCGGCGTGTGCGGGTTCTGGTGCCAGGGCCCGGTGCTGCTGCAGATGCTGAACCTGATCGAGGGGACCGATGTCGCCGCCCTCGGTCACAACTCGCCCGCGTACCTGCACCTGCTCGCGGAGACGGCGAAGGTCGCGTTCGCGGACCGCGACGCCTGCTACGGCGACCCGCAATTCGTCGACGTGCCCGCCGCGCGCCTGCTCTCCAAGGCCCACGCGGCCGAGCGGCGCGCGCTGATCCGCGACCGTGCGTGGCGCGAGATGCCGCCGGTGGGCGAGCGCCGCGGCGCTGCCGCCATCGCGGGCGGCTCCGGCGAGTCGCTCGACACCTCCTACGTCGCCGTCGTCGACGCGGAGGGCAACGGCTTCTCGGCCACGCCGAGCGATCCCAACGTGGACTCGCCGGCGGTGGCGGGCGTGGGCTGTGTGGTGTCGCCGCGCGGCTCGCAGGGCTGGCTCGATCCCGCGCACGCGAGCGTCGTGGCGCCGGGCAAGCGGCCGCGCCTGACGCCGGCGCCGGCGATGCTGCTGCGCGAGGGCCGGCTGGTGATGCCGTTCGGCACGCCGGGCGGCGACGTGCAGCAGCAGGCGATGCTCCAGGTGCTGCTGAACCACGTCGTCTTCGACATGCCGCTGCAGCAGGCGATCGAGGCGCCGCGCGCGGCCTCGCGCTCGTTCCCCGACTCGTTCTGGCCGCACGCGTTCGCCCCCGGCAAGCTTGAGGTCGAGCGCCGCATCCCGAAGGAGACGCGCGACGCGCTCGCCGCGCGCGGCCACGAGGTCAGCGAGTGGCCCGAGTGGGAGTGGCGCGCCGGCGCGGTCTGCGGCGTGCGCATCGCGGAGGACGGCGCGCGCTGGACGGGCGCCGATCCGCGCCGCGGCTCGCACGCCATCGCGCGCTGACGCCGCGGCGCCCCGCACCTCGAGTCGGCTATCCTGCGCTCATGCCCTGGCGGACGCTCGTCGGCCTGTCGCTGCTGGCCGTGGTAGCGGCTCCCGCGGCGGCGAGCGACGAGCGCGTGCCGCCGCCGGGGCCCGGCGGACGCCCGGGGCCACGGCCCGCGGCGCCGGTCGAGGCGGCGGAGCGGCCGGCGTACGCGATCGGTCACAAGTGGTTCCTCACCGACGGCACGTACGAGCTGAAGCGGCTCGATGGCCGCGACTACGTCTTCGTCGGGCCCGGCCGCGAGCTCCGACTGACTCCCGAGCTCGCGGTCGCCGGCGTCCGCCGCGGAGCCGACTACGTGGACTTTCGTCCTCCGCCGCGCCTGAAGTGGCCGCTGCGCGCGGGACTGTGGGGCTCGGGCGAGACGAACTGGCGGGTGAGCCGCCTGCCGAAGAACGTCGCGGGCCTTTCCACCGCGGGCGGGCTGCGCGTCACGTGGCAGGTCCGCGCGCCCGAGGACGTCACCGTGCCGGCCGGCCGTTTCACGGCGTGGCGCATCGACTACGAGGTGTTCCAGACCGGCGCCGGCGGGCGGCAAACGCCCGTCTGGCAATTCTCGACCTGGTACGCGCCGGCCGTCCGGCAGCTCGTCAAGGCCGACGACGATGGCACCGGGTGGCTGTCGTTCGAAGTCGCCTCGATCGAGGCCACGCCGCCCGCGATGGCCACCGGCCCCACGCCGCCGCCGCCGCCCGCCACGACACCGCCGGTCGCCACGCCCGCGCCGCCGGCACGCGTCGCCCCCCCGACGCCGTCCGGCGACACCGAGGCGCCCAGGATCGTCATCAACTACCCGCCGGCGGACATCAAGCTCGAGAGCGAGCGGATCGTCGTGCTGGGCGTGGTGAGCGACAACGTCGGCGTGGATCGGGTGCAGGTGACCGTCAACGGCGTGGAGGTCCCGCAGGAGCGCGGGATGGAGGCTCGGGGCCGCGCGATCCGCGTCCCCGCGACGCTCCGGCCCGGCGACAACGTGATCGAGATCACGGCCACCGACAAGGCCGGCAACGTCGCCCAGGTCGTGCGCACCATCACGCGGGTCGTGGCTGTCGCGCCGCCGTCGCCCGCGCCGGTCGTGAAGACCGCCAACCGCTGGGCCGTCATCATCGGCGTCGGCACCTACGCGAACCCGACGATCCCCCGCCTGCGCTACGCCACGCGCGACGCGGAGGCGATGTACCGCTTCCTCACGACGAAGGGCGGCTACCCCAAGGACAACGTGCTGCTCCTGACGGACGGCGCCGGGCAGAAGCCGACGCTGCAGAACATCCGCCGCGCCCTCGGCGAGTTCCTCTACCGCAAGCCGGGACGCGAGGACATGGTGCTGATCTACTACGCCGGACACGGGGCGCCGGAGGTGGACACGGCGGGCAACGAGACCGACGGCCTCGCGAAGTACCTGATCCCGATGGACGCCGAGCCGGAGTCGCTCTACAGCACGGCGCTGCCGATGGACGAGATCCAGCGGATCTTCGCGCGCATCCCCGCCGAGCGCATCGTCATGCTGCTCGACACGTGCTACAGCGGCACCGCGGGCGGCCGCACGTTCATGCGGCAGCAGATCCGCGCGGGCAGCATCAACGACCAGTTCCTCGAGCGGCTCACGCGCAGCCGCGGCCGCGTGATCATCACCGCGAGCGGTCCCAACGAGGTCGCGCTGGAGTCCTCGGAGCTGGGCCACGGCGTCTTCACGTACTTCCTGCTCCAGGGGCTCGCCGGCAAGGCCGATCGCAACGGCGACGGCGTCGTGACCGTCTCGGAGCTGTACGAGTACGTCGAAGAGCAGGTGGATCGCAAGGCGCGCGCCGAGGGCGGCCGCCAGCGGCCGCTCATGAAGGGCGAGGTCGAGGGCACGCTGCCGCTCGCCCAGGTCGGCAAGTGAGGCGTCGCTACGTCGTCGCGGGCGCCGGCGTGAGCGGACGGCTGCGCACGGGCACCTCGCGGATCATCAGCGCCATGCCGGCGGCCAGGAAGGCCATGATCGCCGCGGACACGAACGCGCTCGAGTAGGAGCCGGTCCACTCGAAGATCCAGCCGGCCCCCGCCGCGCCCAGCGCCGAGCCCACCTGGTGGGCGAAGAAGATCCAGCCCGAGAGCTCGCCCACCGAGAAGCGGCCGTAGATGTTCGCGGTCAGCGTCGTGGTCGGCGGCACCGTGGAGATGTAGTTGAGGCCGAAGAGCGCCGCCCACACGTGCAGCGACGGCACGTCCCACACGTAGAGCAGGAAGAGCAGCGAGAGCCCGCGCACGAAGTAATAGATCGCGAGCGGGCCGCGGCGCCCGAAGCGGTCGCAGAACCAGCCCGAGCCGATGGTACCGATCATGTTCATCGCGCCCATCACGCCGAGCGCGGCCGAGGCCTGCATCGCGGTGAAGTTGTGCTCGAGCGCGTGCGGCATGAAGTGGGTGAGCACCATGCCGTTGCTGGTGTAGCCGCACACGAAGAACGAGCCCATGAGCAGCCAGAACGGCAGCGTCTGCGCCGCCTCCGACACCGAGACGCGCCCGGCGTGCTGCTCGGCCGCGATGTCCGCGGCCGTCGGCCTGGGGCCGGTGGCGCCGAGCGGGCGCAGGCCGCGCTGCTCCGGCGTGTCGCGCAGGAGCCACAGGCCGACGGGGACGATCAGCACGACCAGGCCGATGCCGAGCCACAGGAACGACGAGCGCCAGCCGTAGGTGTACGTGAGCATGGTGGCGAGCGGGACGATCAGGAGCTGGCCCGCCGACATGCCGCCGGCCGCGAGGCCCATGGCCATGCCGCGGTGCGTGTCGAACCAGCGCGCGACGATCGCCGAGCCCGTGCTCAGGGCCGCGCCGCCGGCGCCGACGGCCATGATCACGCCCGCCGTGACGAAGAGGTGCCAGAGCTTCGTCACGAAGCCCGAGGCGATGGAACCGACGCCGAGCAGCGTCAGGGCCAGCACGATGACGCGCGCCGGGCCCCATCGGTCGGCGAGCCGGCCGGCGAACGGCCCCGCGGCGCCGAGCAGCAGCAGCGAGACGGCGGCGGCGGTCGAGAGCGCGCCGCGGCTCCAGTGCATCTCGTCCTCGATCGGCTTGATGTACACGCCGAAGACGGCGCGCACGCCGGTGGAGGCGAGCATGCACAGCGTGAGGGCTCCGAGGACGATCCAGGCGGGATGCAGCCGGCGCGGAGACGGCATGGCTTTCAGATGATGGCACGCGCCCGCAGCGATTCACCCGGCCAACCCGCCGCCTGTGCGACCGCCGATTGGCCGGGGAAGACCGACCGACTCTTCTACTCGACGACCTCGGACGCGGCGCTCCGCTCGAAGACGAGCTCGTCGCCGTGGGCATCGACGGTCACGGTGTCGCCCTCGGCGAACTCGTGCTCGAGAAGCTTGAGCGCCAACGGGTCCTGGATCAGCCGCTGGATCGTCCGCTTGAGGGGCCGCGCCCCGAACGTCGGGTCGTACCCCTCGCGGGCGAGGACGGCCTTCGCGGCGTCGGTGACCTCGAGACCGATGCGCTTGGCGGCCAGGCGCCGGCGCAGGTGCTCGAGCTGGATGTCGACGATGCGCTCGATCTCCTCCCGCCCGAGCGGCGTGAAGATCACGATCTCGTCGATCCGGTTGAGGAACTCCGGACGCAGCGTGTTGCGCAGCTCCTGCATGAGCAGCGGCCGCACCTTGTCGGGCTTCTCGTAGTCCCGGAAGATGTGGCTGCCGAGGTTGGAGGTCATGATCACGACGGTGTTGCGGAAGTCCACCGTGCGGCCCTGGCCGTCGGTGAGCCGCCCGTCGTCGAGCACCTGCAGCAGCACGTTGAAGACGTCCGCGTGCGCCTTCTCGATCTCGTCGAAGAGGATGACCGAGTACGGGCGGCGGCGGACGGCTTCGGTGAGCTGGCCGCCCTCGTCGAAGCCGATGTAGCCCGGCGGGGCGCCGATGAGGCGCGCCACGGTGTGCTTCTCCATGTACTCCGACATGTCGATGCGGATCATCGCCCGCTCGTCGTCGAACATGAACTCGGCGAGCGCGCGCGCCAGCTCGGTCTTGCCGACGCCGGTGGGACCGAGGAACAGGAACGAGCCGATCGGCTTGTTCGGGTCGCTGAGCCCGGCGCGGCCGCGGCGCACGGCGTTGGCCACCGCGCGGATCGCCTCGTCCTGGCCGACCACGCGGGCGCGCAGGCGCTCCTCCATCTTCACGAGCTTCTGGACCTCGCCCTCGAGCAGACGGGTGACGGGGATGCCGGTCCATTTCGCGACGGTGTGAGCGATGTCCTCCTCGTCGACTTCCTCGCGCAGCATGCGGCCGCGCTTCTGCTGGTCGGCGAGGCCCTTCTCCATCTCGACGAGCTTCTTCTCCAGCGCGGGCAGGGTGCCGAAGCGCAGCTCGGCGGCACGGTTCAGGTCGCCGCGGCGCTCGGCGTCGACCATGGCCTGGCGCGCCGCTTCGATCTGTTCCTTCACCCCGCTCATGCCGGCGATGCCCTGCTTCTCGGCCTGCCACTGCGCCTTGAGAACGTCGGCCTTCTCCTTGAGCGTGGCCAGCTCGGCGTCGAGCTTGCCCAGGCGCTCGCGCGCGCCGGAATCGTCCTGGTCCCGCGCCACCGACACGCGCTCGATCTCGAGCTGCATGATCCGGCGCGTGATCTCGTCGATCTCCTGCGGCATCGAGTCGATCTGCATGCGCAGGCGCGCGGCCGCCTCGTCGACGAGGTCGATGGCCTTGTCGGGCAGGAAGCGGTCGCCGATGTAGCGGTGCGAGAGCACGGCCGCCGCCACCAGGGCGGCGTCCTTGATCTTCACCTTGTGGTGGACCTCGTACTTGTCCTTGAGGCCGCGCAGGATCGCGATGGTGTCCTCGACGCTCGGCTCGCGCACCATCACGGGCTGGAAGCGCCGCTCGAGCGCGGGGTCCTTCTCGACGTGCTTGCGGTACTCGTCGAGCGTGGTGGCGCCGACGCAGCGCAGCTCGCCGCGCGCGAGCGCGGGCTTGAGCATGTTGGCGGCGTCGACGGCGCCCTCGGCGGCGCCCGCGCCCACCAGCGTGTGAAGCTCGTCGATGAAGCAGATGATCTGGCCCGAGGACTCGGTGATCTCCTTGAGGACGGCCTTGAGCCGGTCCTCGAACTCGCCGCGGTACTTCGAGCCGGCGACCATGGCCCCGATGTCGAGCGCCACGAGCCGCTTGTCCTTGAGGCCCTCCGGCACGTCGCCGGCCACGATGCGCTGGGCGAGCCCCTCGACGATGGCTGTCTTGCCGACGCCGGGCTCGCCGATCAGCACGGGGTTGTTCTTCGTGCGCCGCGAGAGCACCTGGATGACGCGCCGGATTTCCTCGTCGCGGCCGATGACGGGGTCGAGCTTGCCCCGGCGCGCGGCGTCGGTGAGGTCCTTCGAGTAGCGCTGCAGCGCCTGGTACTTGTCCTCCGGGTTCTGATCGGTCACGCGCTGGGTGCCGCGCAGGTCCACGAGCGCCTTGAAGATGGCGTCGGGGGTCACGCCGGCGGCCGCCAGCGCGTGGCTGGCCGCGCCGTCGCGGTCCTGGGCGATGGCCACGAGCAGGTGCTCGGTCGAGACGTACTCGTCCTTCATCGACTCGGCCTGTTTCTGGGCGCGCTCGAGCGCCGCACGCAGCCGCTCGCCCATGTACTGGCCGCTGCCGCCGCGCACCTGCGGGATCTTCTCGAGCGCCGCGTCGACCTGGGAGGCGAGCGTGTCCGCGCGGACCCCGAGCTTGCCGAGAATCGGCGCGACCACGCCATCCTTCTGCGCGACGAGCGCGTGGAGCAGGTGCTCCGGCTCGATCGACTGGTGACCGTGCTCGCTGGCGAGCGCCTGCGCCGCCTGCAGCGCTTCCTGGGCCTTGACCGTCAGCTTGTCGAGTCTCATCGTCGTCTTTCTTATTTACCGTCGGGGCACCTTCGCAGGGCTCCGGTGCCCGACGGTCGGCGAATCATTGCGGGCCGTCTTATCCTTGCAGGCCTCTCTTACCCCTGCGCATATCCGCGGGGTGAATCGGTCCGCAGCGCCCGCAAGCGCTCGTAGAGCTCTTTCTCGGCCGCCGTCAGCTCGGCGGGCATCGCGATCCGCACGGTGATCAGCTCGTCGCCGGCGCCGCCGCCCTTGAGCCGCGGCATCCCGTACCCGGGCAGCCGGAACGTGCGCCCGCTCGACGTGGCCGGCGGGATCTTCATCGACACCTTGCCCCGCAGCGTCGGCACCTCGATCGTCGCGCCCAGCGCCGCCTCCGGCGCCGTGATCGGCAGCGTCACGTGCACGTCGTCGCCCTTGCGCTCGAACTGCGTGTGCGGCGCGACGGAGACGACCAGGTAGAGGTCGCCGCGGCCGCCGGTGCCGCCGCCGCCCTCGCCCGAGACGCGCACCTTCTGGCCCGTGCGCACGCCGGCGGGAATCCGCACGTCGACCTCGCGACGCGCGCGCTGCCAGCCGGTGCCGTGGCAGGTCGCGCACGGCTTGCCGCCGACGTTGCCGCTGCCCTGGCACGTGGCGCAGGGCTCGTCCAGCTCGAGCGAGAACGACTTGCGCGTCCCGCCGAAGGCCTCCTCCAGCGAGATCTCGACGCCCGCCTGAACGTCCTCGCCGCGCCGCCGGCGCGCGGCACGCCCGACGCCACCGCCGAGGAGGTCTTCGAAGCCGCCGCCGCGCCCGCGAGATCCGGCAACGTCGCCGAAGATCGTCCGAAAGAACTCTGAGAAGTTCCCGGCGTCGCCGAACTCGACGTTGAAGCCTCCGGGACCCGCCCCGGTCGGCGCGCCCTGCTGGGCGTACCGCTGCCAGTCGGGACCGAGCGTGTCGTAGCGCCGGCGCTTCTCGGGATCGGAGAGGACCTCGTAGGCCTCGGCGATCTCCTTGAAACGAGCGTCCTGCCCCTTGTTGACGTCGGGGTGGTACTTGCGGGCCAGCTTCCGGTACGCGGACTTGATGGTCTTCTCGTCCGCGCTCCGGTCGACGCCCAGAATTCGATAGTAGTCCTTGAACTCGACGGCCATCGGCTAAATCCTACACGAAGTGTAGCAGGTCAATTGAGTGTTCGCCACTCAAGCAGATCCGAGACAGCGAGGGGGCCCCGAGGTTCTCGAGGCCCCCCTCAGCTACCGAGATCAGCCGCGCGCGGACGCGGTGAAGGCGACGTAGAGGGACATCTGCCCGCGCTGGAGCAGCACGGTCAGCCGGTCGCCCTCCTTCACGTCCTTGGTGAGGCGCTCGTAGTCGGCCAGCGAGCGCACCTTCTGGCGATTGATCTCACGGATCACGTCGCCGCGCTGCACCCCCGCCTCGCCGGCCGCGCTGCCCTCGTCCACGCGCGCGACGATCACGCCGTCCGTGGACTTCAGACTCAGCTGGCGCGCGATCTCGGGCGTGAGCGGACGCACGTCGAGGCCGAGCGTGCTCGGCGTCGCGCGGCCGCTCGGCTGCTGCCTGACCTCCTTCTCGTCGGGCGCTTCGCCGATCTTTATGTCCACGGTTTTCTCGCCCTGGTCACGCCAGACCTTCATCTTCGCGTCATGGCCGGGCTGGGCGAGCCCTACTGTGCGCTGCAGGTCCGCCGGCGCCTCGACCTTCTTGCCGTCGAACTCGATCAGGATGTCGCCGGCCTTGAGCCCGGCCTTGGCCGCCGGGCTGTCGGGAACGACGTCGGAGATCAGCACGCCCTTGGTGTCCTTGGCGTTGAACGAGCGCGCCAGCTCCTGCGTGAGGGGCTGGATGGACACGCCGAGCCAGCCGCGCGTGACGCGGCCCTTGCTGTTGATCTCGGTGTAGATCTTCCTGGCCATGTTCGAGGGAATGGCGAAGCCGATGCCCGAGCCGCCGGCGACGATCGCGGTGTTGATGCCGATGACCTCGCCCTGCATGTTGACGAGCGGGCCGCCGGAGTTGCCGGGATTGATGGCGGCGTCCGTCTGGATGAAGTCGTCGAACGGGCCCTGGCCGATGTTGCGGGCCTTGGCGCTCACGATGCCCGCCGTCACCGTCGCCTGCAGGCCGAACGGCGAGCCCACGGCGATGACCCAGTCGCCGACCTGCATCCGGTCGGAGTCGCCGAGCCGCGCGAACTTGAACTGGCCCTTGCCGTCATCGAGCTTGAGCACGGCGAGGTCGGTCTTCTTGTCCAGGCCGACCACTTTCGCCTTGTGCTTGCCGCCGTCGAGCGTGATGACCTCGATCTCCGTTGCCTTCTCGACGACGTGCGCGTTGGTCAGGGCGATCCCGGTGGCGTCGACGATCACGCCGGAGCCGAGGCTGCGCTGCGGGATGCGCTCCGGCGTGTCGCCGAAGAACCGGCGGAAGAAGTCCTCGCCGAAGAACTCCTCGAACGGCGTGCGGCCGCCGCCCCCGGGCAGGCCGCCCTTGGAGACGGTGTTGATGTTGATGACGGCCGGCTTGATGATCTCGGCCACGCCGGCGAAGCTGCCGGTGTTCAGCGGCATCTGCACCGGCAGCACCGGCGCCGTCGGCGTCATGACCGGGGGCGCCACGCGGTCCGTGCGGCCGCCGGCCACGGCGCCGAGGGTCACGCCGGCCACCAGCATCACGGCCAGCGCGGCCACGAACGAGGATCGCTTGAGCTGCATCATGGGAGTGGTGCCCTCCTTGAGGCGTTCGTCCCGGCGGCGTCGCCGTTGAGCAGGCGACGGAGTGGCTCGCCCTCGAGCGTCTCCACGCGCTTGAGCTCGGTCGCGGCGGCGACCAGCGCCGATTTCTTCGTAGTCAGGAGTCCGCGGACCCGGTCGTGCGTGCGATCGAGGATGGCGCGCACCTCTTCGTCGATGGTGCGCGCCGTCGCCTCGCTGTAATCACGCTCGCCGCCGAACCCGCTCCCTTTCAAGAAGAGCGGGGTGCGCTCGCCGTAGGTGGCGAGGCCGATCCGCTCGGACATCCCGTACTTCGTGACCATGAGGCGCGCCAGCTCGCTGGCGCGCTCGAGATCGTTGTGCGCCCCCGTCGAGACCTCGCCGTAGACCAGCTCCTCGGCCACGCGGCCCCCGAGCAGGACGGCGATGCGATCCTCGATCTCGCTGCGGGTCAGCAAGAAGCGGTCCTCCGTCGGCAGCTGGTAGGTCATCCCCAGCGCCGCGATGCCGCGCGGAATGATGGTGACCTTGTGGACGGGATCGGCGTGCGCCACCGTGGCGGCCACGAAGGCGTGGCCCATCTCGTGGTGGGCGACGATGTCCCGCTCCTTTTCCGACAGCACGCGGCTCTTCTTCTCGAGTCCGGCCACCATGCGGTCGATGGCTTCCTCGAAATCCGACATCTCGACGGCGTTCTTTTCCTTTCGCGCGGCCAGCAGCGCCGCTTCGTTCACGATGTTGGCGAGGTCGGCGCCGGCGAAGCCGGGCGTGCGCGCGGCGATGACGCCGAGCTCGACGTTGGGCGCCAGCACGACGGCGCGCGCGTGCAGTCTCAGAATGGCCTCGCGCCCCCGGATGTCCGGCTTGTCCACCACGACCTGGCGGTCGAAGCGCCCAGGGCGCAGCAGCGCCTGGTCGAGCACCTCGGGGCGGTTGGTGGCGGCCATGATGATCACGCCCTTGGAGGAGTCGAAACCGTCCATCTCGGCGAGGAGCTGGTTCAGCGTCTGTTCGCGCTCGTCGTGGCCGCCCACGAAGCCGCTGGCGCCGGCCCGCGACTTGCCGATGGCGTCCAGCTCGTCGATGAAGATGATGCAGGGCGCCTTGTCCTTGGCCTGCTCGAAGAGGTCGCGCACGCGCGCGGCGCCGACGCCCACGAACATCTCGACGAACTCCGAGCCCGACAGCGTGAAGAAGGGCACGTCCGCCTCACCCGCCACCGCGCGCGCCAGCAGCGTCTTGCCGGTGCCGGGCGGCCCCACCAGCAGCACGCCCTTGGGGATGCGGCCGCCGAGGCGCTGGTACTTGCGCGGGTTCTTGAGGAAGTCGACGATCTCGACCAGCTCGGCCTTGGCCTCGTCCACGCCGGCCACGTCGGCGAAGGTCGTCTTCAGCTCCTTGCGGTCGAAGATCTTGTGCTTGCTGCGCCCGAAGGAGAGCGCCTGCGTGGGCCCGCCGCCGACGCGGCGCATGAGGAACATCCAGATCGCGACCATCACCGCGAGCGGGATGACCCAGCCGAAGAGCAGGTCCTTCCAGAAGGTCGTCTCGATGCGCCCGGCGAACTCCACGTTGTGCGCGCGCAGCTCGTTGATGAGCTGCTGGTCGTCCACGAGCGGGATGCGCGTCGTCACGAAGACGCGGGTCTCCTCCTCGCTGCCCAGCAGCTTGCGGAGCCGATCGCCGGGGGCGCTCGGGGGCGAGGGCAGGGCACCCGGCTTGGCGATCCCGCGGATCTCGCGCTCGGTGACGGCCACTTTCTCGACCTCGTCGGCCTTCAGGAGCTCGAAGAACTTCGACATCGGGATCTCGATCGTCCGCGGCGCGAGCAGCCAGCTCTGCAAGAACGACAGAACGATCACCGCCACGAGGAGGTAGGCGAGGGAAAACTGGATGCGTTGGGACATCCGCGGCTTCATCGGGCTTCCCTCGTCATGCTAGCCCGCGGTTGTGGGCCGTGTCAATTCTGGCAGGGTACAATTCGCTTGACACACCAGGGAGTTGGCCATACAACAAGCGTCGACGCTCATGTGACTTCGGGAACAAGCTCGTCTTTCGAGAGGGTTTTTCCAATCGTGACGATTGCGCGGCGTGGCGTCTGGCTGCTCGTCCTCCTCGGCGTCGCGCTCGCCGTCCTCGCCGCGCTTCCCGTCGAGGCCCAGACCGCCGCTCAGGGCGCCTCCAGGGACCCCGCGTACCGCGCGTTTCCCGTGCTCGGCTCGCGTCTCGCCGTCTGGGCGGTCGCCCAGCTGCATCTGAATTTCGCGGCGTTCATCCTGGGCGTCCCGATCTTCGCCGTGATCATCGAGGCGATCGGCTGGCGGACGGGTGACGCGCGCTACGACTGGCTCTCGCACGAGCTGGTGAAGCTCACCTTCGCCGCGTTCTCGACGACGGCGCTGCTGGGCGCCCTCCTCCTGTTCCTCTTCGTCGGCTACTACCCCAAGTTCTGGACGTACATGACCTCGATTTTCTTCCCGACCTACTGGATCTACGCGGCGCTGTTCTTCGCCGAGACCTTCACGGTCTACCTCTGGTACTACGGCTGGGACTGGCTGTCGGGTTCACGCAAGTGGATCCACGTCGGGCTGGGCATCCTCAGCAACCTCTTCGGCACCGCCATCCTGGTCGTCGCCAACTCGTGGGTCACCTTCATGATCTCGCCGGCCGGCATCGATGAGTCGGGCGCGCTCAAGGGCGGGGTGTGGGCGGCCATGTACAACTACACGTGGATGCCCATCAACATCCATCGGCTGATCGCGAACATCGTCTTCGGCGGGACGATCTGCGCGGCGTACGCGGCGTTTCGATTCCTGGGTGCGAAGAGCGACGAGGAGCGCGCGCGCTACGACTGGATGGGCTACATCGGGAATTTCATCGCGCTGGCGGCCTTCATCGTGCTGCCGTTCGCGGGCTACTACCTGGGCCGCGAAATCTACGCCTTCAACCAGACCATGGGGATCACGATGATGGGCGGCTTCATGTCGTGGCTGTGGATCATCCAGGCCATCCTCATCGGCATTCTCTTCCTCGGCAGCAACTACTACCTGTGGCTCGGTATGGAGCGCATCCCCGGCTCGGAGCGCTACCGCAAGTACGTCCCGCCGATGCTCATCATCCTCACGCTCGGCTTCATGATCTGGGCCACCCCGCGCTCGATGGTGGTGACGCTCGACGAGGCACGCGCGATGGGCGGCACGCATCACCCGCTGCTCGGCTTCTTCGGCGTGATGTCGGCCAAGAACACCGTCGTGAACCTCATGATCCTCACCACGTTCCTGTCGTTCATCCTCTATCGCCGCGCCAACAAGATCCCGACGAAGCCGTGGGTGCGCACGGGGATGGCCGTGCAGTGGACGGCCTTCGCGGCGGCGGCGTGCGTCGTCGTGTTCTACGGCGTCTACGGCTACTTCGTCGAGTCGATCGTCCGCATCGGCTTCTCGGTCTACCAGGTCGTGGCGGTGCTGGGCGCCATCGTGCTCGTCATGGCCATCGACATCCCGATGTTCAAGGGGGCGCGGACCACCGGGCAGATCCGCTGGGGCACGATCGCGCCGCACTCGCAGTACGTGCTGATCTTGCTGGCGGTGACGTTCACCTGGCTCATGGGCCTCATGGGCTTCGCGCGCTCCGGCATCCGCCAGCACTGGCACGTCTACGGCGTCATGCGCGACACCTCGGTCGACGCGGCGACGCCCGCGCTCGGCTACGCGGCCAACGTCATCACGCTGGTGACGCTCGCGTTCTTCTTGCTCGTGCTCTTCATCTTCTGGCTCGGCGGGCTCGGCGACAAAGGCCAGGCCGAGGCCCACGGGCACGCGGCGCCGGCCATCGCCGCCGGCCGCGGCCCCGAGCGCTGATGCGCATTCCGGTGGTCGTCAAGGTCGGGGCCTTCGCCGTGCTGGTCATGGCCGCCTACTCGGGCTTCGCCAACTCGATTCCCCAGATCGAGTCCAAGCCGCCGCAAGAGCTCTCCCTCGAGGGCGGCAACGTCACGCCGGCCCAGCTCGTCAAGGCGGGCGAAGAAATCTACAAGACCAAAGGCACGTGCGAGATCTGTCATCGGATCGGCCAGAAGGGAACGCGCGCGCCGGACCTGGCGGGCATCGGCGCGCGCGCGGGCAAGACGAAGCCCGGGATGAGCGCGAAGGCCTACATCCTCGAGTCGCTGCTTCAGCCGCAGGCCTACGTCCTGGAGGGCTACCCGCCGATCATGCCGGCCGTGGACAAGCCGCCGATCGCGCTGAACCGCTCCGAGGTGTGGGCGCTGGTGGCCTTCCTCGAGTCGCTCGGCGGCACGGTGGACGTCACGCTCAACGACATCCCGGCGACGGTGGGCGCGGGCGGCGCCGGCGGCGCGGCGGCGGAGATCAAGGTGCCCGGCGATCCCAAGGCGGGCAAGGCCGTCTTCATGGGGAAGGGCACGTGCCTGGCGTGTCACAAGGCCGGCGACATTCCGGGCGCGCCCGTGGGTCCCGACCTCTCGCAGATCGCCAAGATCCAGACGCCCGACTACATCATGAAGAAGATCCTGGACCCGAAGGGCTCGGGGACGGTGGCCAACTTTCCGCCCGGCGTGATGCCGCAGGACTTCGGCACGCGACTCAGCGCCAAGGAGTACGTGGACCTCGTGGCGTTCCTCCTGACGCTCAAGTGACCCGATGAGCTTCCTGCGCTCGCGTTTCGTGCAGGCGGTCCTCGTCCTCGTGCTCGCCTTCGTGATCCTCCGCTTCGGCATCCGGCCCCCGGCGCCGTGGAGCGTGCTCACGCTCTACATGGCGATCATCTTCATGGCGGTGCTGATCTTCGTGTCCTCCGACCGCGACTCGTGGCGTGACTTCATCTCGCCGATCTGGTCCACGCTGGTGCGGCCGGAGCGGCGCGTGCTCCGCACCGTGCTCGTGATCGTCCTCCCGCTCCTCATGGGCTACTACGCCTACACCCAGGCCGCGGCCAGGCCGCAGGCGCCGCCCGAGCTGCGCGCCGTCCACCCGGCGCCGCCCGCGTCGATCCAGCTCAAGGGCAAGGAGTTCAACATCTCGGGCGCCGAGAACCCGCTGCGCAAGGACGCCGCCAGGCTCAAGGAGCACGCGGCGAAGGGCGGCGAGATCTACATCCGCAACTGCGTGTACTGCCACGGCGACAACCTCGACGGCAAGGGCCACTTCGCGCCCGGCTTCAATCCCCCGCCCGCCAACTTCCAGGATCCCGGCACGATCGCGATGCTCCAGGAGGCCTACCTGTTCTGGCGCATCGCCAAGGGCGGTCCCGGCCTGCCGAAGGAGTCGACGCCGTGGAACTCGGTGATGCCGGCGTGGGAAGACCGGCTGAGCGAGGAGCAGATCTGGCAGGTCATCATCTATCTGTACGAGGCGACCGGCCAGCAGCCGCGTCGCTGGGAGGCGGGCGAGCATGGCGGGCATTAGGATCGCCGCCGCGCTGCTGCTGCTCGCCGGCGCGGCGCCCGCCTGGGCGCAGGACGCGAACGCCGGCAAGGCCGTCTACGAACGGAAGTGCCTCCTCTGCCACGGCGAGAAGGGCGACGGCAAGGGCCCCTCGGCCGAGCTGCTGCTGCCGAAGCCGCGCGACTTCACGAGGGGCCTCTACAAGATCCGCTCCACGGTCAACAAGACGCCCACCGACCAGGACCTCTTCCGCATCATCACCGAGGGCATGCCCGGGACCTCCATGCCCGCGTGGGCGGTTCTCCCCGAGAAGGACCGGCACAACCTCGTGGCCTACATCAAGTCGTTCGCGCCCGAGGTCTTCAAGGAGGCGCCGAAGAAGCTCGAGCTGCCGAAGGAGGTGTCGTCCTCCGAGGCGTCGATCAAGCGCGGCAAGGAGATGTTCGACGCGATCGAATGCCACAAGTGTCACGGCACGGAGGGGCGCGGCGACGGGCCCTCGCGTCCGGAGCTGAAGGACGAGTGGGGTCACCCGGTGGCGCCGGCCAACCTGACCAAGCGCTGGACCTTCCGCGGCGGCCGCGCGCGCACGGAGATCGCCACGCGCCTCGCCAACGGCGTGCTCGGCACGCCGATGCCCGCTTTCCTCGAGGCGGTGGAGAAGCCCGAGGACATCTGGCACCTGACCAACTACATCGTCTCGCTCGGCCCCGACTCGCCGCAGCCGGCCACGCTGGTGGCGGTGAGCGCGGTGAGGGACGCCATCCCCGACGATCCGGGCGCCGACTTCTGGAAGAAGATCACGCCGAGCAACATCCTGCTCGAGGGGCAGGTCATCGTCGACCCGCGCAACTTCAATCCGGCGATCGACCTGGTGAGCGTGCGCGCGGCTCACAACGACAAAGAGATCGCGTTTCATCTGACGTGGGACGACCCGGCGGAGAGCAAGGGCGACGGCAAGGCGACGTTTCCCGACGCGATCGCGCTGCAGTTCGCGCCGCAGCAGCCGCCGGGGACCGAGCGGCCCTATTTCCTGATGGGCGACGCGACGGATGGTGTCTACCTGCTCCGCTGGGAGCAGGGCAAGGGCGTGACGGAGGTGAGCGCGCACGGGCCGACGAAGCTGGCGCCCATCCCGGGCGGTGAGGCGGCGGGCAAAGCGGTGTTCAAGAACGGTCAGTACGCGCTCGTGATGAAGCGTCCGCTGGCCGCCGCGGGCGCCGAGCGGCCCACCTTCCGGCCCGGCGTGTTCACGCCCGTCGCCTTCCAGGCGTGGGACGGCGGAGCGGGGGAGACCGGCCCGAAGATGTCGCTGACGTCGTGGTACTATCTGCGGCTGGAGGAGCCGCAGTCGAACCGGAAATTCGTCATTCCTCCCGTCGTTGCTCTTCTCACGTTCGCGGTGCTGGGGATGATCGTGCGCGCGGCGCGGAGCCGCGCAATCCAATAATCGAATACGGAACGCAGGAGGACGATCCATGCGCAAGACGTTCGTGGCGCTGACAGCAATGGCGCTCGTCGGCAGCGCGGCGATGTTCGTGGCCGGGCCGCGGCTCGCCGGCGCGCAGGGCGGCGGCACGGTCGAGGTCGACGTGAAGTACAACGGCGCGCCCGTCGTGGAAAAGCTCAAGGTCAACAAGGACACCGAGAAGTGCGGGACGGAGACGGCCATCGAGAAGGTCGTGGTCGGCTCCAACAAGGGGCTCGCCAACGCCGTCGTCTCCGCGCCCAACACCAAGGGCGCCAAGCCCGTGAAGGGCATGGTGGACCAGCACGGCTGCAAGTTCGTGCCGCACGTGAGCGTGATGACGCCGGGTGAGCTCGAGCTCAAGAACTCGGACGACATCCTGCACAACATCCATACGTACTCGACGGCGAACCCGGCCATCAACAAGGCGCAGCCGAAGTTCAAGAAGGTCATGACGGAGAAGTTCGAGAAGCCGGAGATCATCAAGCTCACCTGCGACGTCCACTCCTGGATGCAAGGCTGGGTGGCCGTGGTGCCCGGCATCGCCGCCGTGACCGACGGCAACGGCGTGGCCAAGCTCGAGAACGTGCCCGCCGGCAAGCAGAAGATCGAGGTCTGGCACGAGACGCTCGGCAAGCAGGACAAGGACGTGGACGTGAAGGCCGGGCAGACGACGAAGGTGACCTTCGAGATGAAGGGCAAGTAAGGAGATCCAGAGCCCATGCTCGACTGGTGGCTGCCGGAAAACGTCTCGACGTACGGCCGTGAGATCGACTGGCTGTTCCACCTGATCTACGCGATCACGGGCGTCACCTTCATCCTGGTGGCGGCGGCGCTCATCGCGTTCCTGATCATGTACCGGGATCGGCCGGGCCGCCGGGCGCGGTACACGCACGGCAACACGACGCTCGAGATCGTGTGGACCATCGTGCCGGCGCTGATCCTCGTCGTCCTCACGGCCCTGTCCGCTCCGGCGTGGTCGAAGATCAAGATGTCGATGCCGCCGAGCGACGTCGTCGTCGAAGTCACGGCCAAGCAGTTCAACTGGCAGGTGAAATACCCGAACTCTGACCAGGTCTTCCTCGACGAGATGCACGTCCCCGTCAACAAGGTCGTGCACGTGCACCTCAAGTCGCAGGACGTCATCCACAGCTTCTTCGTGCCGCAGTTCCGCATGAAGCAGGACGCGGTACCGGGACGCGAGATCAAGCAGTGGTTCGAGGTCGTGAAGCCGGGCAAGTACGAGTGGCCGTGCGCCGAGCTGTGCGGGTTCGGCCACTCCGGCATGCGGGGCTGGATCTACGTGCATTCGCCCGAGGACTACAAGAAGTGGGCGGCCGAGAACCTCACCGCGAAGGCGAAGGCCGCCGAGACGGCGAAGCCCGCGGACGCCGCGAAGCCGGCCGACACGAAGCCGGGAGGGAAGGCGAAGAAATGAGCGCACACGCCGTGACCGCGCACACCGCGCACACCGCGCACGAGCATCACGAGACCGGCTTCGTGCGCACGTACATCTTCTCGACCGATCACAAGATGATCGCGCGCCAGTTCCTGTTCATCGGGCTCTTCATGATGATCCTGGGCGGGCTCCTGGCCCTCATCGTCCGCTGGCAGCTGGCCTGGCCGGAGACGGCGATCCCCGGGATGGGCCGCATCCTCAGGGAGACGGGCGGGATCCTCGAGCCGTCCACCTACAACATGGCGTTCACCATGCACGCCACCATCATGATCTTCTTCGTGATCATGCCGATCCTGGCCGGCGCCTTCGGCAACTTCTGCATCCCGCTCATGATCGGCGCGCGCGACATGGCCTTTCCGTTCCTCAACATGCTGTCGTTCTGGACGACGTTCACGGCCGGCCTCATCATGCTCAGCGGGTTCTTCGTCGAAGGCGGCCACGCCGCCGCCGGCTGGACGTCGTACGCGCCGCTCTCCGCGGTGGCGCAGTACACGGGCGTGAACTGGGGTCAGAACCTCTGGTGCATCAGCCTCTTCGTCATGGGTGTCGGCTCCATGATGGGCTCGATCAACTACATCACGACCATCGTCAACATGCGCGCCCCCGGCATGCACCTGTTCCGCATGCCGCTCGTCGTGTGGTCGCTCTTCATCACGGCCATCCTCCTGCTGCTGGCCCTGCCCGTGCTGACCTCGGCCGTGGCCATGCTGCTCTTCGACCGCACGCTTGGCACGTCGTGGTTCGCGCCGTCGGGCGGCGGCGAGCCGCTGCTCTGGCAGCACCTGTTCTGGTACTTCGGCCACCCGGAGGTGTACATCCTGATCCTGCCCGCCATGGGCATCGCCTCCGAGATCCTCCCGGTGTTCGCGCGCAAGCCGATCTTCGGCTACCACGCCATGGCGTTCTCGATGATCGCCATCGCGTTCCTGTCGTGGGTCGTCTACGGCCACCACATGTTCGTGTCCGGCATGAGCCCGGCCCTGGGCATGGCCTTCACGGTGACCACGATGATCATCGCCGTCCCCTCCGCCATCAAGACGTTCAACTGGCTCGGCACCCTGTGGGGCGGCCGGATCCAGTTCACGGTGCCGATGCTGAACGCCATCGCGTTCGTGTCCATGTTCGTCATCGGCGGGCTGTCGGGGATCTTCATGGCCAGCACGCCGGTGGACATCTACATCCAGGACACGTACTTCATCGTCGCCCACATCCACTACGTCGTCTTCGGCGGCTCGATCTTCGGCGCCTTCGCCGCCATCTACTACTGGTTCCCGAAGATGTTCGGACGGATGACCAACGGGGTGCTCGGCCACCTGCACTTCTGGGGGACGTTCATCTTCTTCAACGCCACGTTCTTCCCCATGCACATCATCGGCGTGGGCGGGCAGATGCGGCGCATCTACAACCCGATGCAGTACGAGTTCCTGCAGCACCAGCAGCACTGGAACGTGTTCATCACGTACTCGGCGCTCCTGCTCGGTGTCTCGCAGATCCCGTTCGTGATCAACTTCTTCTGGTCGCTGTTCGCGGGCCCGAAGGCGCCGCTGAATCCGTGGAACGCCAACACGCTCGAGTGGACGGCGCCGTCGCCGCCGCCGCACCTCAACTGGGGCGACCGGATCCCGACCGTGTACCGCGGGCCGTACGAGTACAGCGACCCGGACGCGCGGGAGGACTTCCTGCCGCAGAACCAGCCGCCCGTCGGGGCGGGGGCGCGGCGCCACTGAGAGGCGCGCGGAAGACGGCGTGATGCTCGCTCATCGCCTGGCCCTCGGCTCGGTGGTCGCCACTGCCGTCCTCATCGTGTTCGGCGGCCTCGTCACCAACACGGGGGCGGCGCTCGCCGTCCCGGACTGGCCGAACACGTTCGGTCACAACCTGTTCCTCTACCCGTGGTCGGGCATGGTCGGAGGCATCTTCTACGAGCACAGCCACCGCCTGCTCGGCGCGACGGTGGGGCTGCTGACGCTGGCGCTCGCCGCCGCGCTGTGGCGCCGCGGCGGGACCCTGCGGGTCCTCGGCCTCGTCGCGCTCGCCACCGTCGTCGCCCAGGGCGTGCTCGGCGGGCTGCGCGTGGTGCTGCTGCGCGACGAGCTCGCGCTGATCCACGGGCCGCTCGCCCAGGCGTTCCTGGCGCTCGTCGCGACGCTGGCCTTCCTGACGTCGCCGGGCGCGCGGGCGACGGCGCCGATCGACCGCGGCCTGCGCCACCTCGCCGTGGTGGCGGCGGCGGTGACGTACGCGCAGATCGTGCTCGGCGCGCTGCTCACGCACGCGGGCTGGCTCTGGCTGCACGTCGGGGGGGCGGTGGCCGTCTTCGCGATCGTCCCGATCGTCACGGCGCGGGCGCGCCGGACGGGTGACGCCGTCGCCGCGCCGCTCGCGCGCGCGCTGCTGGCGCTGCTCGGCCTGCAGCTCGTCCTGGGGATCGGCGCCTACCTCGCGCGCTTCTCGCCCCTCTGGATTCCCGGCGAGCAGGCGACGATGCTCGCGCTGCCCGTCGTGCATCGGCTGGTCGGCGGCCTGCTCTTCGCCGCGACCGTCGTCCTGGCCGTGCGCCTGAACGGTTGGCAACCGCAGTCTGGTACGGAATGGACAGGTCGGCGGACGGACACCCGGCCTGCGAGCGCATCAGGGGCTATGGGGGATCCGTCTCGGATCCGTCGGGAGTCGCGCGTATGACGCCTCCCGGCGAAGTCATCGTCGCGCCGCTCGTGCGCGATCGCCGGCAGGTGCTCACCGACCTCGTGGCGCTCACGAAGCCGCGCGTGGTGCTGATGGTGCTCGTCACGACGCTCGTCGGCTACTACGTCGGCCTCACCGGCGCGCCGGACTGGGTGCGGCTGCTGCACCTGGCGCTCGGCACCGTGCTCGCCGCCGGCGGCACGCTCGCGCTCAACCAGTACTGGGAGCGCGACGTGGACGCGCGCATGGAGCGCACGCGGGCGCGGCCGCTGCCGGACGGACGGCTGATGCCGCTGGAGGCGCTGGTGTTCGGCGGCTCGATCACCGCGGCCGGGATCGTGTACCTGGCCGCGTTCGTCGGCGTGCCGGCCGCCACGGTGACGCTGGCGACCTTCGCGCTCTACCTCTTCGCGTACACTCCGCTGAAGCTGCGGACCTCGCTCTGCACCATCGTGGGCGCCGTCCCCGGCGCGCTGCCGCCGGTCACCGGCTGGGTCGCGGCGCGCGACGAGCTGGGCGTCGGGGCGTGGATCCTGTTCGGCATCCTCTTCCTGTGGCAGCTGCCGCACACGCTGGCCATCGGGCGTCTCTATCGCGACGACTACGCCCGCGCCGGCGTGCGGCTGCTGCCGGTGATCGATCCCCACGGGACGAGCACCGAGCGCCAGATCGTGACCGGCTGCCTGGCGCTGCTCGGCGTGAGCCTGCTGCCGACGCTGACCGGCCTCGCCGGCGGCGTCTATTTCGCGGGGGCGTTGACGCTGGGGTTGGCCTTCGTCGCGCTCGGGGCGCGGCAGGCGCTGGCGCCGTCGGTGAGCGGCGCGCGGCGCGTGCTCCTCGCCTCGCTCCTCTATCTGCCGGCGCTCCTGACGCTGCTGGCCCTGGACAAGGCGTGAGTCCCGTCGGCCGCGAGCTCCAGACGCGCAACAGGCTGACGCTCCGTGTGCTGCTCGCCATCGCGGCGCTGCTCGCCGTGGCCACGCTGCTGGCGGGGATCCGGTGGTGACGGCATGACGCCCGCGCTGCAAGCGCCACCACGGCCGCCGGCGGAGCGCCGTACCAACGGCCGCCTCCCGCCCGCCCCGCCGGACTTCGGCGACGACGGCGACGGCGAGGGCGAGCACGGTCCGCGCCGCGGGCTGGACAATCTCCGCCTGGCCGTCCTCTTCTTCATGGGCGCGGAGGCGATGTTCTTCGGCGCGCTGATCTCCGCCCTGCTCGTGCTGCGCCTGGGCATGGCCGCGTGGCCGCCCCCGCTCGAGCCGCGGCTGCCGATCGCGGTCACCGGGCTCAACACGCTGGTGCTGCTCGCCTCGAGCGTGACGCTGGTGACGGCGGGACGCGCCCGGCGCCGCGGCGAGCCCGCCCGGCACGTGCGCTGGCTGTGGGGAACGGCCGCCCTCGGCGCGCTCTTCCTCGCCGTGCAGGGGTACGAGTGGATCCGGCTGATCGGCTTCGGCCTCACGCTCGCGTCCGGCGTCTACGGCACGACGTTCTTCGCGCTCATCGGGCTGCACGGCCTGCACGTGCTGGCCGCCCTGGTCTGGCTGCTCGTCACCACCGCCCTCGTCGCGCGCGGCCGGTTCGGCGAGGGCCGCAGCGCGCCGGTGCAGGCGTGCGCGATGTTCTGGCACTTCGTCGTCGGTGTGTGGCCGGTGCTGTACTTCACGGTGTACCTCATATGACCGTGCGCCGCGCTCTCGCGGCCGCCGTCCTCGTCCTCGGCCTTCCGCCGAGCGCCGCCGCCTGCGCCGTCTGCATCGGCTCGGCTTTCGGCGACCGCGGCTACACGTGGCCGTATATCGGCCTCATCCTGATGCCGTTCATCGTCGTGGCGGCCATCATCGGCGCCCTCGCGTGGCAGCTCGGCTGGCGACCGCGCCAGCTGGCGGCGCGCGCCTCGGCGCTCGTCAATCGCACCGCGCCCGGCGATCCTTCACCCAGCACTCACACGGAGACGACATGAGCACTGCGACCGCAGCGCACGGGGCGGCGGTGGAGCCCGCCGAGTCCCCGCTCACACCGGAATCGTGGGGCAAGCTCGGGATGTGGATCTTCCTGGCCGGCGACGCCGTCGGCTTCGGCACGCTGCTCGCCGGGTACGGCGCGATGCGGGCCACCAGCGCCGACTGGCCGAACCCCGGCGAACGACTCGGCATCACTCTCACGGCTTTCATGACGTTCCTGCTGATCTGCTCCAGCGTGACGATGGTGAAGGCGCTCGAGTGGCTGAGCCGCGGCGACAAGGCGAGGGCAAAGATGTTCCTCGCCTTCACCGCGCTCGGCGGGACGATCTTCGTGAGCATGCAGGCCTACGAGTGGACGCACCTGATTCACCGAGGGCTGCACATCAACGGCAACCCGTGGGGCGCCGCGCTGTTCGGGACCTCGTTCTTCCTCGTCACCGGCTTTCACGGCCTGCACGTGACGGCGGGCGTGATCTACCTGCTGGCCACGATCGGCGTGGTGTCGCGCCGGCCGGATCCGATGGCGTCGTACAACTTCGTCGAGATCACGGGGCTGTACTGGCACTTCGTCGACCTGGTGTGGATCATGGTGTTCACCTTCATGTATCTCCTCTAGGGGACGACAATCATGGCGGAACACAAGCATCCGAACTACATGGCGATCTTCTGGTACTTGGCGGTGCTGACCGCCGCCGAGATTTTCATTGTGTTGCCGCAGTTCCGGCCGGAAAACAAGCTGATTGTTGGCACTCTGCTTTGCATCTTCGCGATCTGGAAGGCAGCGCTGGTCGCGATGTACTTCATGCACCTGAAGCTGGAGACGCGCACGCTGGCGCTGATCGCGCTCACGCCGTTGACCATCGCAACGCTGCTCGTGTTCGTGCTGCTGCCCGATGGCTTCGCGGTCGCCAAGAAGACATCGGACGAGAAGAAGGTCGCCGCGCCGGCGGCGGCGCAGCACTGAGCCGGCGGCTCGTGGACGGGAGCCTGCGGTGGCCGAAGCGCTGCGCCGGGTGGCGACGGGCATCGGCCGGGGCCTGCGGCTGCGCTGCCCGCGCTGCGGCCGCGCGCCGCTCTACCGCGGCTGGTTCACGATGAACGCGGTGTGCCCGGTCTGTTATCTGAAGTTCGAGCGCGCGCAGGGCTACTGGGTGGGCGCGATCTACGTCAACTACGCGGTGACGACGCTGGTGGCGGTGACCGGCTATTTCCTGTTGTGGGCCCGCACCGATCTCTCGACGGCGGCCCAGCTCTGGATCTGGCTGCCGTTCTGCGTCGTGTTCCCGCTGTGGTTCTTCCGGTACAGCCGCAGCCTGTGGCTGGCCGTCGAGTACGGACTGAATCCGAATCCGTGAGGGTGCGCGCGTGAGGCGGGCCCTGTTCGCGATGGCGGTGCTGGCGCTGACGGCGTCGGCGGCCCAGGCCGCCTACGAAGAGATCGCGCTGAAGGACGGCGGCACGCTCTCGGGCGTGGTGCGCTTCGCCGGGACGCCGCCGAAGCTCGACCCCTTGCCCGTGCACCGGAACCGAGAGGTCTGCGGCGAGCAGAAGGCCTCGGAGGCGCTCGTCGTCGGCCCCGACCGCGGCGTGCGCGGCAGCGTCGTGCTCATCGGGGGCGTGGCGAAGGGCAAGAAGGCGACGGGCGAGGCGCTGCTGGACAATCACCGCTGTCTGTTCGTCTCCCACGTGAGCGCGCTGGCGGCCGGCGAGAAGGCGCGAGTGAAGAACTCGGACGGCATCCTGCACAACACCCACGGCTTCCTGGGCAAGCCGACCGTGTTCAACCTGGCCCTGCCCAACCGGGATCAGTTCGTCGACATCACCCGGCGCCTCACCAGGCCGGGCGTCGTGCGCGTGCGCTGCGACGCGCACCCGCACATGTTCGCGTGGCTCATCGTCCACGACAGCCCGTACGTCGCGGTGACGGACGACCGGGGCGCCTTCCGCATCGCCGACGTCCCGCCGGGGACGTACAAGGTCACGATGTGGCACGAGGGGTTCCGGCCCAGGGGCGTCGACAAGGACGGCCGGCCGCTCTACGACGAGCCCCGCACGATCACCAGGCACGTCACCATCGCGCCCAAGGGCGCCGCGACCGTCGAGTTCGAACTCAAGTAAACGGGGGAGCGCATGTACAAGCACGTCTATGTACCGGTGGACAACTCGGAGCACAGCAACCGCGCGATCGACCTCGCGGTGGAGCTGGGCAAGGCGTTCGGCGCGCGGCTGACCGGCTCCCACGTCTACGCCGCGCGGCTGCACGACTACCGGTTCAAGCAGATGGAGTACACGCTCCCCGAGGAATACAAGGACGAGAACGAGCTCGAGCGCCAGCGCAAGATCCACGATTCGCTGATCGCCATGGGCCTGCAGCTGATTTCCGAGTCCTACCTCGACGTCATGAAGGTGAAGGCGGAGGCGGCGGGCCTCGCCTTCACCCCGAAAATGATGGACGGCAAGCACTACAAGGCGCTCATCGAGGACACCCTGGCCTCCGACTACGACCTGGTGGTCATGGGCGCCCTCGGCATGGGCGCGGTGAAGGACAGCCAGCTCGGCTCCGTCACCGAGCGCTTCGTGCGCCGCGTGGAGCGCGACACGCTCGTGGTGCGCAACCCCGACGCGCTCCAGGGCGGCCGGGGCGCCATCGTGGTCGGCCTCGACGGCTCGCCGCAGTCGTTCCACGGCCTCAAGATCGGCCTCGCGCTGTCCAGGGCGCTGCATCGCCCGCTGCAGGCGATCGCCGTCTACGACCCCTATCTGCACTACGCGATGTTCAACGGCATCGTCGGCGTGCTCAACGAGAAGGCGTCGAAGATCTTCCGCTTCAAGGAGCAGGAGCAGCTCCACGAGGAGATCATCGACACCGGGCTGGCGAAGATCTACCAGTCGCACCTCGAGATCGCGCGCAAGCTGGCGGCCGAGGACGGCGTGGATCTCTCGATCACGCTGCTCGATGGCAAGTGCTTCGAGAAGGTCCTGACCTTCGCGCGCAAAGAGCAGCCGTGGCTGCTGATCCTGGGACGCGTCGGCGTACACTCCGACGAGACCGAGAAGGACCTCGGCTCCAACACCGAAAATCTCCTGAGGCTGGCGCCGTGCAACGTGCTGCTGACGGGCGGCCGCTTCTATCCGCCGCTCGACGTCAAGGCGGAGGAGATCATCTCGTGGACGGAGGAGGCGGAGGCGCGCATGGAGCGCGTGCCCCCTCAAGTCAAGGGCGTGGCGCGCACGGCGCTGCTGCGCTACGCGATCGAGCAGGGCCACACCGTCATCACCAACAAGGTCATCGACGAGGCCATGGCCATCTTCATGCCGACGCGCATGGCCGAGAAGATGCAGCTCATGGCCGAGGACCTCGCGGTGGCCAAGCTGCGCGCGCAGTCGCAGCCCGCCACGGCCATCTGCTCGGTGTGCGGCTACACGGTGAAGGGACCGAACGCGGTGGTCACGTGCCCCGTCTGCAAGGCGGCGCCCGAGAAGTTCCAGGTGATCAGCCGGGAGGTCGTCGAGGCGATCGCCGCCCAGGAGGGCGGCGTGCAGGAGGAAGAGGCGCTGCCGGGCGTGCAGGTCAAGTGGTCGGCCGACGCTCGCGACGCGCTCCGCGAGGTGACCGACGCCTATCTGCGCCGCCGCGCGAAGGCGCGCGTCGAGAAATACGCCCGCAGCAAGAAGATCCCCGTCATCACCTGCCAGCTCGCGCTGCCGATGATCGAAGAGACGGTCGGCCGCGACAAGCTCGGCGCCGGCTGGGACACGCTGCTGGCGCGCACGAAGTTCGAGCCCGCCCAGGCGCCCGCGGCGGTGAGCACCGAGGCCGGCGCCTTCACGTGGACGGAGGACGCTACGGCGCGGCTCAACCGCGTGCCGGCGGGCTTCATGCGTGACATGACGCGCGAGGAAGTCGAGAAGGTGGCCACCGACAAGGGCGTGACGACCATCGATCTCGCGGTGTGCGAGGAAGGCATCGGGCACGCGCGGGAGACCATGAACGAAGTGATCGCGGGCTACGTCTCGAACAAGAAGCCGAGGTAGCGTGTGGGAGGCGGCGGGCGCGGGGGTGGGCCTCGTTCGGCCGCAAAGCGACATTGGGCCGCGCCTGTCATCGTGCACCGTTGATATGGCCGGAGCCGACGCGATACCCGAAACACGGGCCGCACGAGGCCCAGGCCCGCCCCGCCGCCGCGCTGGGGTGGGCCTCGTTCGGCCACAAATCGACATTGGGCCGCGCCTGTCATCGTGCACCGTTGATATGGCCGGAGCCGACGCGATACCCGAAACACGGGCCTCACGAGGCCCAGGCCCGCCCCGCCCCGGCGGTCGCCGCCGTCGGCGTCGAGTGCCTCGGGTTTCGTTCATGACGGGGCCGGTCACTCCTTCGATGTCTCCGGCGGCTGCTTCTTCGGCCTCTCCTTATACGGCGTATTCCGTCTCTTGGAATCTGACTCAGCGGTGCAATTTGGAGTGCGCGCACTGCTACATGTCGGCGCACGCCGGCGCCGACACGCGAGGCGAACTGACGACGACCGAGTGCCGGCGGGTGATGGACGAGATCGCCGCCGTGAATCCGAACGTGTTCCTGATCCTCACGGGCGGCGAGCCGCTCCTGCGGCGGGACGTCTGGGACGTCGCCGCCTACGCGGTGGCCAAGAAGTTCACGACCGTCTTCGGCACCAACGGTGTGCTGCTGCGCGAGAAGGAAGCGCGGCTCATGCGCGAGCACGGCGTGCTCGGCGCCTCCATCAGCCTGGACTCGACCGACCGGGTGAAGCACGACGCCTTCCGCCGCCTGCCCGGCGCCTGGGATGCCGCCGTGCGCGCGACGCGGGTCCTGACCGACGAGGGGCTCGACTTCTCGCTCCACATGTCGGTGACCGACTGGAACGTGAAGGACGTCCCCGCGATGATCGACCTCGCGCGCGAGCTGGGCGCCAACGTCCTCAACTTCTTCTTCCTCGTGCGCACGGGGCGCGGGCGCGATCTCACCGACATCGACGCCGCGGCCTACGAGGAGATCCTGACGTACCTCGCGAAGGCTCAGGGCGTGGGGCAGGGGCCGCCGTCGTTCGTGCGGCGCATGCTCGGCATGGCCGACGCGGCGCCGGCCGAGAAATTCGAGGACCCCTGGTCGACGCCGGTCGGCCGCGCCGACGGTCTGCTCATCCGCGCGAAGTGCGCGCCGCACTTCCGTCGGATCTTGTGGCAGCTGAATCCCTCGTCCGCCCTGCTGAAGAACTACGCCCACGGCTCGTGCCCCGCCGGCAAGTACTACTGCCGCATCACGCCCGAGGGCGACGTCACGCCGTGCCCCTACATGCCGGTGAGCGCGGGCAACCTCCGCAGCGCGGGCTTCGCCGACCTCTGGCGCTCGTCGCCGGTCTTCGGCGACCTGCGCGATCCGAAGCTCGGCGGACGCTGCGGCGCCTGCGAGTTCTCGAAGATTTGCGGCGGCTGCCGCTGCCGCGCCTACGCGACCTACGGCGACTATCTCGCGGAAGACCCCGCGTGCGGCTACCAGCCCGGCGCTCACGGCGGGAGCGTCATTGACCTGCCGGCAACACTCACCTTCGGGCTCCCGGTGGACTACGAGCTCAGCTGGGAGCTCGCGGCGCGCGGGCGGCTCGACGCGATCCCGTCGTTCGCGCGCGGCATGGTGGTCAGGGCGGTGGAGGCGTACGCGCGCTCGCGCGGCGAGAGCGTGATCACGCCGGCGCTGCTCGCCGACGTCCGCGCCAGGTGGGGCGGCCGCTTCCGCCCCCAAGCGTAGTCTCGGGCGTAGGATCGAGGTCATGATTCCCGAGCGCCCCCGGTTCGATCCCGGCGACCGCTACCGCGACGCCGCGCGTGCCTACGTCGTGTACGGGATCGTCCTTGAGCTCGGCGGCCTGTGGTTGGAGCTTCATGGCGTCGGTGCCCGCGGCTCGATGGTCGCGCGGGGCATCGGGTTCTTGGTCATGGGCCTGGTATTTCTCGTCGGCATCCCATACGTTTTGCTGCATCGACGCGTCTGGTTCGAGCGGTGGATTCTCAGTCGACGTGACTTCGCCCGCGTCGTGGCCGCCTTCATGGCATACCGCGCATATCGTGTCCTCGGTGTCGTGCTGGCGCCCGAGACGGCGTCGGTGGCGGCGCCCTGGGGCGGCGAGATCACCTACCGCGTCGGGGCCGCCGTGTTCTTCCTCGTCACCATCGTCGCCCTGCTCTTCGTCGCGATCGCAGCATGGACTGCCGATCAGAAGGCGATCGACTAATCTCATGCCCAAGCGCTACAAGGACATCGCCGGCGACGGCGGCTCGAACATCGAGCGGCAGGTCAGCGAGCAGCACGCGCGCCTGCACGCGCGGCTCGCCGAGGTGCGCGCGATCGTGGCCGTGGTCTCGGGCAAGGGCGGGGTGGGCAAGTCGTCGCTGACGGCGAATCTCGCCGCGTCCTGGGCGCTCGAGGGCCGGCGCGTGGGTGTCCTCGACGCCGACCTCAACGGCCCGTCCATGGCCACGATGCTCGGCGTGCGCGGCCGGCGGCTCGTGGTCGGCGCCGAGGGCGTCACGCCGCCCGAGGGCGCGCTGGGCGTGCGCGTGATGTCGATGGACCTGCTGCTGCCATCCGACGACGCGCCCCTCGTCTGGGAGGCGCCGACGCAGGCGGAGTCGCACACGTGGCGTGGCGCGATGGAAGCCAACGCGCTGCGCGAGTTCCTGGCGGACACGGCCTGGGGAGCGCTCGACGTGCTGCTGCTCGATCTGCCGCCGGGCACCGACCGGCTCGTCACGGTGGCCTCGCTGCTGCCCACGCTGTCCGGCACGATCGTCGTCACGATCCCGTCCGAGGTCGCCCACCTCGTCGTGCGCAAGTCGATCACGATCGCCGCGCAGGCGAAGGCGCCGGTGCTCGGACTCGTCGAGAACATGGCCGGCCTCTTCCCCGGGCCCTCGGGGGTCGACCTCGCGCGCGAGGCCGGCATCCCGTTCCTGGGCGCGGTCCCGTTCGATCCGGCGCTGGCCGCCGCCGCTGACCTCGGCGAGCCGCTCGTCGCGTCGGCGCCGACCTGCGAGGCCGCGCGGGCGCTGACCGCGATCGCGCGCACCGTTGCAGCGGCCCTCGCTCGAGCCGGAGCACCGGCGCCCCGGGCCCCGCGGCCTGCGTGATCGCGCGCTTCTGCCTGGCGTGCGGAGCCCGGCTGCGCCGCGTACGACTTGAGGGCCGCTGGCGTCGGCGCTGTCCGCGCTGCGGCTGGACCTTCTACGCGAACCCGGTGCCCGCCGTGGCGGCGGTGATCGTGCGCCGCGGGCGCGTGCTGCTGACACGCCGCGCACGGCCGCCGTACGCGGGGACGTGGGACGCGCCGGGCGGGTTTCTCGAAGCAGACGAGACGCCGGAGCGGGCGCTGCGCCGCGAGCTGCGGGAGGAGATCGGCGTCGGCGTCCGGCGCGCGCGCTTCGTCGGCTTCGCCACCGACCGCTACGGCTCAGGCGGCTTCCCGGTGCTGGCTGCCGTCTACCGGGTGACGCCGACGTCGGTGACGATGCGGGCGGCCGACGACGTGTCCGAGGTGCGCTGGTTCGCGCTCGCAGGCGTGCCGTGGCGGGCGATCGCGTTTCCGGGGCTGCGACGACTGCTGCGAAGGACGCTGAGCGGGGAACCCTGAAGACGGTTCCCCGCTCGCTTCCTCACAAAGGGATCAGTGGCAGGTGACGCCGGGGGCGAGCTGGTAGTTCGCGACCTTGTAGGTGGAGACGAAGTTGTCGTCCCACGCGGCCAGGCGCAGGCGGCCGAGCGGCGACTCACCGTCCCAGCCGTAGACGCGCGAGCGATCAGCCAGGTCGGGCGGCTTCACCATCCCCTGCAGGTACTCGAGGGCCGTCGGCTTGTCGAGGAACACGGCGATCGTCTCGTGCACGGGGCGTCCGCCCGACATCGGCGCTTCCTTCAGCCACTCCAGGATGACCGTGAAGCCGTCGAGCGATGCGTCGTTGAGCAAGGCGCCATTGCCGGTCATGCGGCGCAGCAGCGGGCCGACGTAGCGCGAGAACATCGACGACGCGCGCTGCTCGATGGGCATCGCCGCGAACTGCGTCGACGGCTCCTGCTCGATGTAGACGCGCAGCGAGAGGTACCGGTCGTCGCGCGCGGCGTCGCGGGGCTTGTAGAACCCGAGTCCTTCCTTCGGCACCTCGAGCCACGGCATGCAGTGGTAGATGGAGGTGTTGATCTGCTTGAGCGTCGCGCCGTAGGTGGCGGCGAGCGTCCGCCCTTTGTCCGACGTATAGCGGTCGAGCCCGAGGATGCGGTCCTCGGACGGGGAGGCCGCTTGGGCGACAGCCACGAACAGCAGCAACACGGCGAGGATGGCGGCGAGTCGTGTCATCATCATGCGGCGCGACCTCTGCATTGGGGATGCCACAATGGCCAGCCTCGTCTCGGCAGGTAGTTGCGCGACCCGAGGTCCGAGGCCGGTGCCGGGAGCGTCACTCCCGGGACACCGGCCTTGTCAAGCCGGCATTACCGCTCCAGGATCTGCTCCTGGGCTACGGTGATGGGCCTGCCCCACCAGCCCTGGTCGCGCGCGAGCGCGATGTCGTCGCGCGTCACCGTGGCCGACTTGCCCTCACGATTCCGCAGCGAGAAGAAGCCGTGGTCACCCGAGGCGTAGTGCGTGGGGTGCTGCTTCCACGTCGCCCACTCGTCGTTCGACGCACAGCCAGCCAGTGCTACGAGCACACCGCCGATCAGCAGAACCCGCCACAGGTTGCTACGCATGACTCGGTCCTCCGGGCAAATGAAGTCGTCCGGCCCAATGGCCGGGGACATGCTACCCCCGAGTTGTCGAGGCTTCAAATGGTAGACTCGTCACCGATGGACGCGCTGACCATCCATGCGATGCCGTCCCGTATGCGGCGCCCGATCCTGATCACCGCCTTCAGCGGCTGGAACGACGCGGCGGAATCGGCGACGACGGCCGCCCGGTACCTGGCCACCACGTTCAACGCCCGAAAGCTCGCGGAGATCGACCCGGAAGAGTTTTATCACTTCGGGCTCTCCCGGCCGACGGTGCGGTTCAAGACGGGCTCCGAGACCGAGCGGGAGATCGTCTGGCCGGCCACCGAGTTCTCGATCGCCCAACCGCCGCAGTTGGACCGGGACCTGATCGTCGGCGTGGCCACCGAGCCGCACCTCAAGTGGAAGACCTACTGCGCGGCCATCATCGAGCTGGCGCGCCGTTGCGAAGCCACGCTCGTCCTGACCCTGGGCGCGCTCCTGGCCGAGGTCCCCCACACGCGCCCCGTACGTCTGTCGGGCGGCGCCGCGGACCCCGAGCTCGCGCGGATCCTCGGAATCAAGCCGACGCGCTACGAGGGACCGACGGGCATCGTGGGCGCGCTCAACATCGCGTGCCGCGAGCACGGGCTGGCGACGGCGAGCCTCTGGGCCAACGTCCCGCACTACATCTCGGGCATCGAGAACCCGAAAGCCGCCCTCGCCCTCGTGCGTCGCGTGCTCCTGCTCCTCAACGCCACCGTCGACCTGAGCGACCTCGAGGACGCCGGGCGACAGTTCGACCAGAACCTCACCGAGATCGTCGCGCAGAACGACAAGATCGCCAGCTACATCCGCAAGCTCGAGTCGCGCGACGTCGAGGAGGAGGCCACGCCCGCCGAGGCGAGCGACCTGCCGCCGGCGTCCGAGCTCGTGGAGGAGATCGAGCAGTTCCTGCGGCAGCAGCAGCGTCCCGAGTGACCGGCCGCCGCGCCGCGCGCGTGGCCGCCCTGCTCGCGCTGGCGCTCCTGCCGCTCACGGCCGCCGCCGGCGATCGTCTCGTCGTGACCTGGCACCCCGCGCGGCCGCGCATCGGCGACGTCGCATGGCTGCATCTCCGCGGCGCCTCGGAGACGGCCGTCGTGGAGGGCTCGGTCGGCCACCGCCCGCTCGCGTTCTTTCCGTACGCGGGCGGCTACGCCGCGCTCGTCGGCCTCGACATCGATGTCAAGCCCGGCGTCCAGCCGTGGCGCCTGGCCGTGCTGGAGCCCGGCCTCGACCCGCGGCCGCTCACCGGCAAAGTCACCGTGGTGCCGCGACAGTTCCCGGTCCAGCGGCTGACCGTGCCGCCGGGGATGGCGGATCCCGACCCGGAGACGGAGCGGCGCGCGGTGGCGGAGGGCCAGCACCTGCAGATGCTCTATCGCACGGTCTCTCCAGAGCGTTTGTGGCGCGGCCCGTTCACCCGGCCCGTCGCCGGCACGGAGCCGCCGAGCGGCTTCGGCGCCCGCCGGATCATCAACGGTAAGCCGCGCGCGGCGCACAGCGGGGCCGACTACTCGGCGCCGCGTGGCACCCCGGTCGTCGCGGCCAACGCGGGACGGGTGGCCCTCGTCGGTGACTACTTTTTCCCGGGCCGCCTGGTCGCGCTGGACCACGGGCTCGGGCTCTACACGCTCTACTTCCACCTCGACTCGGTCGCCGTCGCCGAGGGCGACCGGGTAGACCGCGGCCAGACGCTCGGCACGGTGGGCGCGACCGGACGGGCGACGGGCCCGCACCTGCATTTCGGCGCCCAGCTCGGCGGCGCCCGCATCGATCCGGCCGCGCTCCTCGCCCTACGACTCGCGGATTAGCGCCGCTTCCGGGCCTTCCGCCGCTTCGACGACTTCTTGCCGCGCGCGCGGGCCCGCGGGCGGCTCGCCCGCCGCGCCTTCTTTCGCCCGCGCGCCTTGGACTTCGTCGCCTTCTTCCGCCGCGCCTTGCCGCCTTTGCGGGCGGTCCGCTTCCGCGCGGGACGCTCCTCGGGGGGCATGCCCATCTCGGAGCCGGGGGTCATGGGATCGCTGCCGTAGCCGCCGCTGCCGCCGTCCATCATGCGTTCCATGCCGACCTCCAGGGGATGCGTGCTGCGCCATACGGTGCACACGGTGCACCGTCGGGCGCAAGGATATTCTCAGACGCGCACGGCTGCGCGCAGCCGGCCGGCCTCGCGGCGGAGCGCGGCGTCGGACCACACGGCCAGCGACGAGCGCGCGAGGATCGCGCGCACCGCGCCGCGCGAAATCTTGATCGGCCGCTCGACGGCGAGCGGATTCGGATGGCGCGCGATCGCCGCGAGCGTGCCGAGGCCGATCAGCAGCGGCCACGCGCAGGCCAGCCGCATCCGCCACTCCGGGCGCGGGATAGCCAGGGTGTAGCGCCAGGCGGCGTCGTAGTGCTCGAGCGCGTCGCGCAGCAGGCGATCGAACAGCGGCCGGACGGCGGGCGTTCGTTTCGGGTCGAGCAGGTCGCGGGGGCCGAGTCCCAGCGTCGCCAGCTCGCGCGCGGGCAGGTAGCAGCGGCCGTGACGCAGGTCCGCCGGCACGTCGCGCAGCACGTTCGTGAGCTGCAGCGCCTTGCCGAACCGCACGCCGGTGGCGCTCATGGCCGCGCCGTCCCAGCCGCCGAGCCGCGGCCGGTGGGCGATGTGCAGCCGCGTCCAGAACTCGCCGACGCAGCCGGCGACGAGGTAGGTGTAGCGGTCGAGGTCCGCGAGCGTGTCGAGCGCGGCGAGTCCCGCCGCGTCCTCGCCCGGGAAGCGCTCGAGGTCGAAGCGCTGCCCCTCGGTGATCGTCGCCAGCACCGCGCGCAGCGCCGCGCGATCGCCGGCCGGCAGCCGCTCGACCCGCGCCAGCGCCTCGGCCACGCGCTCGAGCAGCTCGCGCTCGGCCGCGTGGCTCTGGAGCGGCGCGCAGGCGCGGGCCACCGCCGATACGTCCGGACCCCCCGGCGCGACGGCGTACGCCGCGCTCAGCGTCGCGAGGTGGCGCAGGCGCTCGGCGCGCGGCAGCAGCCGCGTGTCGGCGACGGTGTCGCTCGCGCGCGCCAGCAGGTAGGCGAGGCCGATGGGCTCGCGCAGCGGACGCGGCAGGACCGCGAGGGAGAGGTAGAAGCTCCGGCTGACCCGCCGAAGCAGGTCACCGACGAGGTCGGTCACTCGTAGTCGAAGGGGCGACGCGGCGGGTCCGGCGAGTCCTTGGCCTTCTTGAGCCCTTCCTGGAACTTGCGATCGAGCAGCTTGCCCTTGTCCGCCTCCGACGCCCTGGCCTGGCGGAACCGCTCCTCGCGCTCGGCGGCCTTGGCGCCCAGCGCGCCGAACGCCGTGTCGAGATCGGCGACCGTGCGCTTGCGGGGCGGCTCCTCGTGAGCGATGACCGCCCGGACCTCGGGATCGACTGTCAGCTTTGCCTGACAGCAGGGACACTCGACGATGAACGTGCCCGTCGTCATCGTGCCGAGGCTAGCATAGAATGCGGAGCGATGCCCGACCTCACCAACGACTTCTCCTGGTCCCGCAGTCGCGACAACGTCTTCTCGGAGTGCAAGCGGCGGTACTTCTACCACTACTACGGCGCCTGGGGCGGCTGGGAGGCCGGCGCCACCGAGGAGGTGCGCCGCCTCTACGTGCTCAAGCAGCTCGCCTCGCGGCAGATGTGGGCGGGGCGCGTCGTGCACGACGCGATCGAGATGGCGCTGCACATCTTCGGGGCCGGGCGCGACGTGCCCGTGGAGCCGTTCATCGCCGACGTCGTTCAGCGCATGCGCGGCGACTGGCGCTCGTCGCGCGACGGCCGCTATCGTGACAACCCCAAGACCCTCGCGCTGTTCGAGCACGAGTACGCGCTGGACCTCAAGCCCGAGGTCTGGCAGGCGCTCAGCCGCAACGTCACCGCGTGCCTGCGCAACTTCTTCAGGCTGCCGCTGCTCGCGGAGATCCGCACGACGGCGGCCGAGCACTGGTCGATCGAGCACTGGTCCAAGGTGCTCGACTTCGAGGGCACGCCGATCTGGATCGCGCCCGACTTCGGCTTCTGGACCGACGAGGGCCGCCTCGCCCTCATCGACTGGAAGACGGGCGCCGCCGATCCCGACGCCGCCGCGTTCCAGCTCGGCTGCTACGCGCTCTACGCCAGGGACATGCTCGGCGTGGAGCCGGAGAAGGTGGACCTCCTCGAGGTCAACCTGCGCGAGCCGACGGTGACCCCGCACCGCTGGGACGACGCGCGGCTGGCTGACATCCGCGAGCAGCTGCGCCTCTCCATCCGCGGCATGAAGGCGTACCTCGCCGATCCCGACGCGAACGTCGCGGTGATCGACGCCTTCGAGCGCACCGAGGAGCTGAGGATCTGCCGCTGGTGCAACTTCCGGGTGGTCTGCCGCCCCGACCTCTAGGAGCCGGTGCATGCGCTTCGTGGGCTCGCTCGCCTTCGTCCTCTCTGCCGCTGGCGTCGCGGCCGCGCCCGCGGCGGCGGCCATCACCTCCATCGAGATCCAGCGCACCGAGTCGTTCGCCGAGGGCGCGACGTTCGGGGCCACCGGCGCCTACGTCAAGGTCGTCGGCGTCGCGCGCGGCGAGCTGGACCCCGCCGCGCCCGCCAATCGCGGCATCGTCAACCTCGACCGCGCCCCGCGCAACGAGCGGGGCCGCGTCGACTACGACGTCGACTTCTACGTCCTGCGCCCCGCCGATCCGAACCGCGGCAACCGCAAGATCCTCTACGAGGTCACCAACCGCGGCCGCAAGCTGCTCTTCTCGTGGCTGCACGACGCGAGCGAGGCGTCCGCGCTCGCGCTGAACGATCCGAGCCGTCCCCAGGACGCCGGCAACGGCTTCGCGCTCCGGCTGGGGTACACGCTCGTCTGGAGCGGCTGGGATCCCGACGCGCCGGCTGCCAACGGCGGGATGCGGATCCGGGTCCCGGTGGCGACGGACGGCGGCAAGCCGATCGTGCGGACGATCCGCGACGAGTTCGTTTTCGGCACACGGCTGCCCGCGGCCTCGCCGACGGCGCCGCTGTCCTATGAGGCGGCCAGCCTCGAGCCGGCGAGCGCGCGGCTGACCGTGCGCGCGCGCGAGAGCGATCCGCCCGTCGCGGTGCCGTCCGCGGCGTGGACCTTCAAGGGGCCGCGCGCGATCGCGCTCCTGCCCGAGGGCACGCCGTTCAAGCCGGGCCTCATCTACGACTTCCGCTACGCGGCGAAAGACCCGAAGGTGCTCGGCATCGGCTTCGCGGCCACGCGCGACCTCGTCTCGTTCCTCCGCCACGACGCGACCGACCGCGGGGGGACGCCGAACCCCGTGATGCTCGGCCCCGACGTGACCGGCATCCGCGCGGCGCTGGCCATCGGCATCTCGCAGGCCGGGCGCTACCTGCGCGAGCACGTCGAGCGCGGCTTCAATCGCGACGAGGCGGGCCGGCGCGTCTTCGACGGCGTGCTCTCGCACATCGCCGGCGCCGGCAAGATGTTCATGAACGCCGAGTTCGCCCAGCCGAACCGGACCAGCACCCAGCACGAGGACCATCACTTCCCGGAGGTCGCGCCGCCGTTCTCCGTGCTGCGCGGCGACGACGCGGACCCCAGGCTGATGGAGGTGAACACCTCCACCGAGTACTGGCAGAAGGGCGCCTCGCTGCTGCACACCGATCCGCTCGGGAAGAACGACGTGGCGCCGCCCGAGGGCGCGCGCGTCTACCTGGTGGCGGGCACCCAGCACGGGGGCCGCGCACACGCGAGGGCCGACGCCGGCCACTGCCGTCTCCCGCGCAACCCGCACAGCGCGACGCCGGCGCTCCGCGCCCTGCTGGTGTCGCTCGACGCCTGGGTCGTCGACGGCACGCGGCCGCCGCGCAACCGCATCCCGCTGCTGCGCGACGCCACCCTCGTCGACGCCGCGAAGCTCGGCTTCCCGGCGCTCCCGGGCGTGGAGGCGCCCCGCGCCGCCAACCGCATCGCGCCGTTCGGCGACTGGGTCGAGCCGAAAGCCGATGCGGCGAAGGCGTACGTCACCCTCGTGATCAAGGTGGACGCCGACGGCAACGAGATGACGGGCATCCGCCTGCCGGGTGTGGCGGCGCCGCTCGGGACGCACACCGGCTGGAATCTCTACGGCGCGCCGGAGCTGGCGGGCGAGCTCTGTGATCGCGACGGCACCTTCGTGCCGTTCGCGGTGACGAAGGCCGAGCGCGAGGCGGCCAAGGATCCGCGCCTGTCGCTCGAGGAGCGCTACAAGGATCGCCGCGGCTGGCTCGGCTACATGCGCGCGGTCGTCTACGACCTCGTCCGCGAGCGCCTGCTGCTGAGGGAGGACGCCGACCGCCTCATGGCCGCCGCAGAGGCGTCCGATCCGTTCAAGCGGTAGTCGGTCGGCAGCGCTTCACCGCGCACCGCCGCGGGATGAGCGCGGATAATGAATACACTGCGAAGGGGCGCCGTGTATCGCGGCTGAAGCCACCGCTCACTGGCGCTAAGAGCAAGCGATGAAAGACCAGATTCCGATGATAACGAAGCGTGGTAACCAATATGCTGCAGGGGAAGCACTAGGCGCCGCTGAGCGTGAAGAACTTCGGCAACTCCTTCAACTTGATCATTCCTGGGACAAAATCCTCATCGTCAGCCCGATCGATCCTCCCACGGCCTATGAGCTATAGGCGAACGTCTCTGGTTGAGCGGCCCAACAACAGGATGAACCTGACGGCGCTTCGCGCCGCACGTTATCCTGGGCGTTAGACGGCACTGAATTTAGTTGCAGGTGACGGCTGGGAGGCGACTGTGTCGCTGGCGATGACGAAGCAGGAACGGGAGAGGTTTCTGGCCGATCTTCACGTGGGGATCATCAGTATTCCTGAAGAAGGGCGAGGACCACTCACTGTGCCGATCTGGTATTCGTACGAGCCGGGCGGCGAGCTACGAGTCGTAACCGCCAGGACTTCGCGGAAGGCACGGCTCCTCCAGCGTGCTGGCAGATTCAGTCTGTGCGCGCAGACGGAGACGCGGCCGTATAAGTACGTGAGCGTCGAGGGGCCGGTCGTCGCCATCGAGCCAGCAGATCTTGAGCGCGATCGGCGGCCCCTCGCGCGCCGTTATTTCGGCGCCGAGCTGGGCGACCGGTACATCGAAAGCACAAGGGACCTCGTCGGGAACGTGCTTGTTCGTATGCGGCCGGAGCGATGGCTTACGGTCGACTACGCAAAGCAATACCAGTCACGGTGAATGCGAAATCGTCTAACCGCGCATTGCAGCCGCCGCGCTTCGCGCGCGGCTGAATGCGTTAGCCAGCAGGCAATCGCGTCCGTCCTGTGCCCCACAGGATGCTAGACTGAGGTCGCCGGCTAAAGGTCTATGGGCAGAATTGAGAAGATCGAGCAAGAGATCCAGGCGCTCTCTCCTGAAGAGCTGGCGCAGTTTCGCGCCTGGTTCCTGGAATACGACTGGGCGATCTGGGACGGCCAGATCGAGCGCGACGCTGAGGCAGGCCGCCTCGACGACCTAGCGACCAGGACGCTTCGTGACCACGCAGCCGGCAAGACCACGCCGATCTGACCCATCACGCGTCCCCCGACTTCTGGGCGTTCTACCGAGCTCTGCCGCCGGCGATTCAGCAGCTCGCCGATCAAGCGTACGCGCGCCTCAAGCAGGATCCGCGGCACCCTTCGCTTCACTTCAAGAAGATAGGCCGCTTCTGGTCGGCCCGCGTCGGCGCTCACTATCGCGCCCTCGCGGTCGAAGCAACGGACGGGCTCGTCTGATTCTGGATTGGCAGCCATGCCGACTACGATCGGATGCTTGGCTGACCAGCCGCTTGAGCGGGCCGGCATGAACTCGCCGCGGCCCAGCGAACCGGTCAGTGCCGGCCGCTCAGCGCCGGGCCGTTAGGCTTACAAACGTGGAGAGGCGTGCGCTGTCTTACATCCTGACACTAAGGGCCCGCTACGAAATAAGTGGACCAGATCCTATCGCTTTGCCGACAGGGTGGGAAGGATCGTGTAGTTCCAATCCCCGTGAAACGAGTCGGGGCGCAGCCGGACGGCGTCAAGGGCGTCGCGACT